>JAEEGK010019334.1_pt1 | contig 14623 bp, 10 predicted proteins | sample 8958771 | NCBI WGS metagenome assembly JAEEGK01 (sample SAMN16246547, study PRJNA631951) | gut metagenome | biome: gut microbiome; feature: rumen; material: SC-attached | host: Bos | place: Iran: Karaj | collected 2018-10
CCCAATCCCCAATCCCCAATCCCCAATCCCCAATCCCCAATCCCCATTATCATTATTTATCTTTAATATGATGAAAAATGTTTAATTATTATTAAATAATATTTAATAAATAAATAATGGGTTCATCATGTCTTAAAAATGATAATATAAATAATAATATTACACAAACTCAAGGTCAAATAATTAAATTAAATGGATGCTCAGATGAAACTCATGATTATAACCATCAAATTTTTGAAAGTAATTCATATTATTTAATAACCAAACAACAAATTTCACAAACAAATGAAAATACAAATAAACAAAAATCAATATCACCTCCTATAGAAATAATATATGAACAAACTATAAAAGAAGAACAAGGTTATGAAATATCATATATAAAAGAATCAGATATAGAATATAATATATTAAAAAAACTGTATAATATTCTCCAAGAAAAAGAAATAAATAATAATAAAAGTAATGTTATTATTAAATATAACAACGGAGAAAAATATATTGGCGAATGGGATAATTATAATCATAGAAATGGAAGAGGAATTCATATTTTTATAAATAATAATATATATTATGGTTATTGGGAAAGAAATAAAATGAAAGGTATAGGCAAATTAATTAAATTTAGTACAAAAATTGATAATTTGGATATTATATTTAATGAAAAAAATTTACCTTTTTATTATGGGGAATGGGATAATAATTTAGAAGATGGTAAAGGTGAAGAAATTTGGAAAGATGAATCTTTATACAGAGGAGAATATAAAAAAGGATTTAAAGAAGGTAAAGGTCTTTTGATACTGAAAGATGGAACTGAGTATGAAGGGGATTTTTTTCATAGTAAAATTGAAGGAAAAGGAATTATAAAATATAAAGATGGTAGAATATATGATGGAAATTGGTTGGATAATAAAATGAATGGCCAGGGTACATTTAAGTGGCCTGATGGAAGAATATATAAAGGAAATTATTTAAATAATTATAAAAATGGTTATGGAGAATTTATCTGGCCAAATGGTAAAATATATAAAGGAATGTGGGTCAACGGAAAACAAAATGGAAGAGGAAAAATGTATAATAAAAAATATGATATTTGGATATCAGGTATATGGAAAGATGGAAAAAGAATTAAAGAAAATAATGATGAAAAATAATAATTTTTTTTTCAAATTTATAAATGAATTTTTTTATTTTGTAAATTTATGATTCATTAACTTAAAAGCAATATAAATAAGTTCTATGTAATTTTATAAAAATATATAATACATATTTATATATTTATTATTACTATTTAAATATTAATTCATTTTTTTATTTATATATTATTAATATTAATAATATTAATAATATTATTTTTATCATTTTTTAACATTTTTAATTCTTTATTATCAAAATCAGAATTATCATTAATATATAATTCACTTCTTTTACAATTATTTTTAAAATTTAAAAAGCTTTTTCTATCATTATCAAAAGAATCAATTAAAGAATTTGTTTTTGTATTTGAATTTAAAGCTCTTTGAGTAATCATATTTAAAGATTTAATATCTCTTATCATAAAATCTTTTTTATTATTTGATATATTAAAACTTTTTGGAACATTTTTAACATTTAATATTATATTAGTAATATTAGTTATTTTAACATTTCTATTAATTTTTTTATTATCTTCATTATTTTCATTTTTTTCTTTTTTTTTTTCATTTAATTTCATATAATTTTTTTTTCTTTTGAGATGAACGAACATTTTTGTATTTTTATTAATATTATTTTCAATACTATTAGAAATTATTTGTTTTGAATTATTACTTAAAAAAGAATTTGTTTTATTATTATTTGGTGATAAAGTAAAAGTATTTGAATTAGATATTTTTAAATTTTCTTTTGAATTATTTTTTGAATTTGAATTATTACTTGAAGATAATAATTTACTAACATTAATATTAACAATTGAAAAATCATCATCAGGACTAAATAGATTTAAAAATATATTATATAAAAATTATTTTACGAATTACTATTATCTTCAATTTTATGTTTGAGTAAATTTTCCTTTATGTAAATTTCATTTTCTTGAGGAATATCATCTTCATTTTCTTCTAATATATTATTACAATCATAGTGAATACGTTTTTTAATCACTCCTTTAATTTCAATTGGTTTTGTTTTTTTAAGAAAAGGACCAAAAACTTTATTTATTGATTTTTTATTTTTTTGAATTTTTTCTTCATTCATTTTTTTTTTAAAAACAAACAAAAAAAAATAATATAATTTAAAATATTTATTAATTTAATTAAACAATAAATTAAATATTTTATACTTCAATTTATTAATTAAAGAATTAAATAATTAAATTCAATATTTATAAAATAGATTTTTTTTTTATTTTTAATTATATTATTATATATTTACTAATTTAAAAATCTCCATTTTCAATAGTGTGATACATTTCATTCAGTATTTTCAATTTATTTACTTTTTTTTTATATTTATAGAAAAGATAAATTAGAATTATTAATGTCACAATATTTAATAATACAATAATTATAAAATAAGTTTTTAAATTATAAGTTTTTATTATTTCATTTTTTTTTTCACAACTTTCATAAAGACTTTTATTATTAACATATTCAAAATCAAAATTTTCAAATGTATTATTACTTTCATTAATAATAATATTTTCTTTTTCTTCATTAAATAATTGTTTATATAAATCAGAATTTGAATTTAAAATATCATCATTTTCAATAGTAAAATTTATATTCTTAATATCAAATATTAAACAATAATCATTTTCCTTAAAAAATATTTCTCTTTTATTATTAATACATTCTCCTTTTCTAATAAATTGTAAATCTTCAATAAGACAATTTTTACAAGCAGAAGGACTTTTCCATTCAAAAACAAAAGTACATTCATCTAATTTTTTAATTAATTTTGGAAATGAAAATTCTGTTTTATTACATTTTAATATTATATATGATTTATATCTTTTATTATTATTATTTATACAATGATCTCCTTTTTCTATTTCTATTATAATATTACTATTTATATTTTTAGTTAAATATACTTTATTTATTTTTTGACCTAAGTTTTTTTTTATTTTTGAAATGTTTTTTTCTGAATTTGTTGAATAGTAATCTTGAAATAAAGCAAAAATAAATCCTTGATCAATAAAATCATTATCTTCAATATAATTAAAATGTTTTGATAGATTTATTTTATTTTGTTGAAATAATGAAATAAAGAATAAATCATTGCTTTTATTTAAGAAAATAAAAGAATTTTGATAACATAAATTATTATAATTATCACATAAAGTTTTAATATAATTTTTAAAAGGCAATAAATTATATTTTAATTTTTCTTTTTCTTGAAATAAAACATCATTTAAATAACAAGTATTATATAATTTAAAAGTATAAGAAGGACATTCAATAATTTCTTCATCTTTCTTAGAATTATAAATATGTATTTTTTTAATAATAACTCCATTTTTAATTTTAAAAGAAGAAGAATTTTTAATATAAATAAAAGATAATTTAACATAGTTATTTTTAAATAAAAATTTTTCAGTTAAATTTTTTGATATTAAATTATATTTTTTTTCTTCATCATTAATTTTTATTATAAAATTTTCATCATTTTCTAAATTTAATTCTAAATCAATTTCAATATTTGTAAAAGAAGGAATATGATAAAATTCTTTTATTAAAATACTTTCTGTTATTCCATTATATAAACCAGAATAAATTTCTTTTCCATTTGAAAAAAAACCATAAACAAAATCAAAAAAATCAATTAATAAATAATTATTAAAATTAAATGTAAAATCAAAGTAATTAAATTTTAAATCTTCATTTTCATTACAATTAATTTCTTGAATTAAGTTTATATTATTATTATTAATACATAAATCATTAATATTAAATTTTAATATTTTTTTATTATTAATACATTTCCCAATATTAATTAAATTTAAATCATAATCACTGCAATTTTGTTTATTAATACAAGAAGAAGAATCAGGAAGTGAAAATTTATCTTTTTCACATTCTTCACATTTATTATTAGTTAAATTATAATAATAATTTCTTGAACAAGAATAACATTTAAAGCTTCCTTCATTAGAAATTGAATTAATACATTTATGACATTTTAAATCTTCTAAACCTGAAATTTGAATATTTTTAATATATAATTTCATTTCTTTATTATTTAATTTATTAAAAGAATATAATATTAATATTTGATGAGATCCTTCTTCAAAATTATGATTAATTAATTCCCATTTATTATTATTTTCATTGTTTGATATTAATTTATAATCAAAATATAATTTAAATTCTCCATTTATTTCATTATTATTTATTTTCATTGAATCATATTTAAATTTAATTGAAAAAATTCCTGGTTTTTTTACATTAAAAAAATACATTAATTGAATATTATATTTTGAATAATCTTGATTAAAATCATTTGAAATTATCATTGAATTATCATCACTTATTGTAAAACAATTTGTATATTTTTTAACTTCATTATTATTTTTCAGTAATATACATTTTATTTTGAATTTTTTTAAAATATAAATATTCCAATTATTAATAATAAAATTTTCTCCTGTATTAAAAGTATTTCTTGGACATTTTAAACATTCTATTTCATTTATAAGAGGATTAAAATTTATAATTTCTCCTAAATTACATTTTTCATCACATGAAATATTATATTCTGGAAGAGTAGAATATAAAGAAATTAAATTTTCAGGATTATAATTTCCTTTATTTTCACAAAATGAATTTTTTGTAATGATAATATTTCTTAAATTTGTATTTAAATCACAAGAAGAAATAATTTGTTTAAAATTACTTTGATTACAAAAATCACAGAAAATAAAAAAGAAATTAATAAAGAAATTAAAAAGGAATAAATATCTCATTAAAAAATAAAATAATAATTATTTTAAGAAAAAATAAAAATAATTCACTTTTAAATTAAGTATTCTTTATTAAGAAATATTAAAGAAACTTTATGAAATATTTTTTATTTATGATAATAATTAAGAAATAATTTAAATAAACATTAAATTAATTTTTAGGATTTAATGTTATTATTATCAATCAATAAATAATATATTTAAAGTTTTCTTTTTAAATAATTTTTATAAAAATTTTTTTTTATTATTAGTATAAAAATATTTGTTTAGATATTTATAAAATAATTATAAATTATTCAATATATCTATCTATTAATACATTTTGGGATTATAAATTTAGAAAAGAATAATATATTATCAAATAATTGTTAATTATAATATAATAAATAAACATTCAATTTCACTTTTTTAGAAAAAATCTTATTGAAGAAGAACTTTTATTATGTCTTTTAATTTTTTTATCATTATTAAATTGAATTTGATGAAAAAGATTATTTTTAACTTTTAAAAGAGTTTTATTTTCATTAAATAAAGAATTATTAAAACTATTATCATCTTTAATTCTTATAATTTGTTTTTTATAATTTTTCATTTCTTTTTCACTATTTTTTTCAGGACTTATATTAATTCTTTTTTGAAGTAAATTTAAATGAATTATTGGTAAATCAGGTTTACTTTGATTTTTTTTTTTAACATAATCAAAATTTCTTTTATTTTTAAATTGAGTATAAATATGATTGTTTTTATCTTTTTTTTTCTCAATATTAAATATTTTAGTAAAATTATAATTTTCATTGTTTTTTAAAAATAATTTTTTTTCAGAATTTTTAAATAATTCATTGCCTTCAGAATCTTTTATTTTATTTTTTGCTGAATCACATCTTTTTTTTCCAGTTTTAAATAAATTTTTTCCTGAAATTGAACTAGGAATTGATTTAATTTTATTCTTATAATTTGTAATAAAATTACTTTCATTAATTACATGAATCTTAGTAAAATTATCAAAATATTTTTGATATTTTTCATCAATATTATTATCATTCATTTCTTTATAATTTAATCTTTTTTCTATTTTTTCTTTATCATTTTTTTTCTCCAAATAAAAAGGAGATTTCCTTGATTTATAATAATAAATAGATTTCCAATCAAAATTTTTAAAAAAATTATGATTTTTAATTTCTATAATTCCATTATAACCTAATCTTTTAGTATTATCAATTTCTAATAATTGATTAACAAAATTACATAAATTCTCACTATATCTATTATTAACATTATCTTTATTTAAATTAATTTTATTATTTTCAAATTCTTCAATCACTTCATATTTTTTTTCTTTTTTAAAAGGTCTTTCAAAATTAATTAATTCATAAATAATAACACCTAAAGAGAAATAATCACTTTCAAAAGAAATTTTATGATTTCTATAAAATCTTTCAGGAGATATATAACCAATAGTTCCACTAGTATCATTATATAAATTAATATTATTATTAAAAATAGAAATTCCAAAATCACTAATTCTAATAAAACCTTTTTCATCAAAAATTAAATTTTCAGGTTTTAAATCTCTATGAATAATATTATTAGAATGAATATATTCTAATCCACTAACAATACAACCAGAAATAAATTTAATTTCTTCTTCTAAAAAAAATTCATAATGTGAAATTAAGGATCTTAAATCTCCTCCTGGTAAATAATCAAGTACCATAAATAAATTATTTTTATCTTGGAAAGTACAATATAAATTAGATATTGAATTTGAATATAATGATAATAATATATCTCTTTCGTTGAATATGTATTTTATCATTTTTTTTTCTATTATTTTCTCCTTTGATAATTGCTTTAATGCTAATATTCTATTATCTTTAAAATAACGAACTTTATATACTTTTCCAAAACCACCTTCTCCTATTTTTTCCAAAAAATCAAAACATTTTAATGAAGGAGTTGATAATGTTTTTAATGATGAAGATAATTCTTTTTGTCCCATTATTATTTTTCTTTTTTTTTAATTTTTTTTTACTTTTTTTTTATTCATTTAATTTTTTTAATTGTTTTAATTCATAAATTAATGTATTTAAAAATAAAATATTATCAATATTCAATATATCATATAAATATATATTAAAATCAAATTATTAAAGAGTAATTTTAGATTAAAAATAATTTATAAAAATATGAATAAAAAGATTATTAAATGGAATAGTATAAGTAATAATAAAAAATCTTTATAAAATTAAAAATAAATTAAAATCTGTTGTTACTGGAATAATGTTTCAAAAAAATTATTCTACACTTCATCATTTTTCTACTTGTTAATAAAAATATAATTTTGATGTGTCTATTACTTAAAAATATTAAAATGAAAGTTTATAATATTTTTTTTGATAATTTATTTTTTTTTCTACGTTTTTTCATTTTTAATAAATATATTTTAATTAAGATTTTTTTTATATAAATTTAAAGAAAAAAAAACAATTAAATTTAAACTAAACAATAATAAACAAACAACAAAAAATTAAGAATATATTTTTCCTAATAAAAAACATAAATTTCCATTTAAAAACCCAAATATAAATAATATAAATAGATATAAAAGAAATTAAAAAACTCTCAAATAAAAAAATTAGAAAAAAATTAATCGATATCTTGATGAGTTCTAAAAAAATGAATTTTTTTAACAGGTTCAAAATTTAAAGAAGGAATATCTCTAATAGAAATTTCATCAATTTCATCAGTATCATAATCATATTCAGAACCATCAGTTTTAATAATATAATTAGAATTTTGAGAAGGTCTTTCTTTATTTTTCAATTTTAATTTTGATAATAAAAAAATTTGATTATTTTTTTCTCTTTTTTCATTTAATTGTTTAATTAAAATTTCTATTTCATTTGATAAATTTTTGTCTTGTAATGTTTCATTATTGATTTCAAATTTATAAGGCGCTTTATCATTATTTAATAATAATTTTGAATTTTCTTTTTCTATTTTATTTTCTAATTTTTCTATTTCCTTTTTATTCATATTATTTTTTTCTTTATATTTATCATATATTTTATTTAATAGTAATTCATATTCTTCTCTTTTTATTATATTCTTATTATTTTCATTTTCAAAATTATTTAATTCTATTTTATATTTTAATATTTCTTCTTCATAATTTTTTACTTTTTTTCTGTGATTTTCTATTATTTCACTTCTTTCTTTTTGAAAATTATTTTCTATTGTTTCTATTTCTTTGTTTAATTTATTTTTATATTCTTCTTTTAATTCATTTAAATTTTTTTCATGTTCTCTATATAAAAGTGTATATTCTACTGATTGACTCATATTTTCATTTTTATTTTTTAATAAAATTTTTTCATTCTTTGAAAATGAATTATTATTATTTTTATTGTTATTATTATATATTTTCTCATATTCATTTAATATATTTTCTTCATATTTTAATTCATTTAATTTATTATCTCTTAAATCTTTTAATTCTTCAATTGTTTTAATTAAATCTTTTGAAGGAATATTTCTTACATATTCTTCTATATCTTTTATTTCATTTAATATTTTTTCTTCATTTGTTTCTTTTACAGGAGTCTTATCTTCTGTTGATATTATTTTATTACTTTTTGGAGTTATAGTATTTTCTCTTGACATTACTTTAATTTGAAATAATAATAATCCCACAATTAAAAAATATGTATTTATTTTTTTCCACAAATATAAATTAAAAATATTCCAAAATAAAATAATTAAAAATAAAAACAATATTTAACAAAAATTTAAAAAATTGAATTAAAACCATACATCAAAAAAACTATATAAAAAAGACTAAATACAAAAAAAAAATACAACAAACCTAATAAAAACCAAAAAATAAAAAAAAGAAATTTTAAGTTTTTGAAGTTAATATTCTATACCCATCCCAATTACTAGGAGCTTGGCATTTATAACTTTTAATATATTCCAAAATAGTTTTTGTAGGTCCGTCACTTTTATCTAAATATTTAGCTTTTAATAAATTTTGATAAGCATCTTCCCATTCTCCATCAATATAATCATTAAATCCATCTTCAAAATAAGTAAAAAATAAATTAGATTTATAAGGTTTTAATAATTGTCTTAAACCTTTACTTTGTTTCATATAAACTTCACCAATAGTTTTATTAGGTTTAACTTTACTATATTTATGCCATAATTTTTTTTTTTTTGTAGCATAATAATTTCTCTTTTCTCTTAAATTTAATCTTTCTTTATTTGAAATTAATTTCCCAGGACGAATATTTTTATTAATATCAACAGTATATAAATTTACTGGTTTTTCACTTCCTTTTAAAGTAACAATATCAATTTTTCTACATTTTTCTTTCATAAAATCACTTAATAAATTATAAAATTCACCACTGAATAAAATATTAACACCATAAATATTTGTTGCAGTTTCTAATCTTGCTGCAATATTAACATTAGGACTTAAATATGAACAATCTATTTTATAAAATGATCCTATTGCTCCTTCTATTCCCCATCCTGTATGTAATCCAAATCCCATTTGAACTGAATATTTATTACCAAATTTTTTTATTAAATCTGGATCTTTTCTATATTGTAATATTGTTCTTGATTTATTTATTTTCTTTAATATGTTTAAAAAACCTAATAATGCACAATCTGCTAACTCTGATTTTTTATCATATAATTCATTTGCTATGTTATTATTTTGAGAATTTGTTTTATTGTTTTTTATATTATTAGTTGGATTTTGTAAATCATTATTTTTATTATTATTATTATTTTTATTATTACTATTATTATTTTCATTTAAAGTAGTTTCTTTCTTTTGATTATTATCTTTAAATTTCCATGTTAATAAAAATGAATCTCCTAAATTTTTATTTGTAATTCCATTAAATTTATCTACACAAGAATGAACAATATTAGAAATTTGATTGACAAAAATCATAGTTTTTTCTTGAAAAACTTCATTAATTTCACTAAAATTATGAATATAACAAAATCCAAAAATAGCTTGAATTTTTTCTCCAGAAAGCATAGGATTTAAACCTTCAGAACTTTGAATATTTTCTTTTAAAATTTCTCCTCCAGCTTCTCCAAAACTAATAGCAATTAAAGCAGAAATTCTAATAATTGCACTTTGTATTATTCTTATTTCATGACTTACACTTTCTTTATCTTCTCTTTTAATTCCTACTTTTTCAACATTATTTTTTAATTCTTCTATTGTTTTTGAATTCACAGGATCTTTGGAAACTATATCAATTACTTTTCCTATTTTTTCTAAAGGTTCAAATATTAAAATATTAATATCTCTATTTATCCAAAAACATAAAAATGAAACTGATAAAACTATATAAAGTAATTTTCCTATATACATTAATGAAAAAATTTGAGAAAAATATTTTCTTGATATTACTATTATTGTATTATTATTTTCTCTTGGATAAATATAAGATATTTCTCTTTTATGATAATTATTTTTATTATTATTTATTGATTTATTTTCATATACAATATTTTCTTTCCATTCAACCCAAATAATACAATATAAATGAGAAGGATTTAAAGAAAAAGTTGAATTAAAATATTCTTTCACTAAATTTAATCCTTCATTTACTGTATAATTATCAAAAAATTCAATTGAATATTTAATTAAAAAATAATATGATATTGTATTATTATTATAATTATCTTCATCAGTGAAAATAGAAACAACAAAAATTAATAAAACTAAAAAAATCATTATACGAGAAATTCCTTCTGTTATTTTTCTACTAATTCTACTTTGTTGATGTTCTTTAATATATTTTTCAATAGCTACTCCTTTTTTTTTAAATTCGTTGGTTGAATTATTATTAATTGAAAAAACTGAATTTTTAATTCTCTTATTTTTATTTGGTTCTAAATATAAAGGATGAGGAGAAGGAGTTTGAAAAGGAAAAGTACTTGTATTATTCATATTACTATTATTATTTAATGTATTTGATTGTCTAAATAATTTATTATTTGATTTTGTTCTTGGAATTCTTATTTTTTTTTCTATTTTTTCTATATATTTTTGAATTAAATGATTATTTTCTCTTTCTTTTAAAAAATTCACAAATAAGTTATATAATTTTATCACTCTTAATAAACGAAAATTCTGAATTATATTTAATACCATTTCAATTGTTAATTGTTCTTCATATGAAATATATTTTTTTTTTCTTGATTCTTTACCATAAATTAATATTTGTAATAAAGGATAAGAAATTTCATCAAAGTCAAAAAATAAATTTAAAAAACTAAATACATCAATCCAATAATTTAAAGTTTTAGATAAATTTTCATTAATAATTGTTCTAAGTAAAAAATCAAAAAAATAATAAATAACAGCTAAAATATAAATTATATTATAAAAAAATTTATATTTTTCATTTAAACAAATCATTTTAATATCATAGAAAAAAATAGTAATAAATACAACGCAAATCATAATAAAATAACCTTTTAAAGAAAATTCAAATTGTTTTAATTCAGATAAAAATTTATTTTCTTTTTTGGCGATTAAAGTTTTTTCTTCTTCATTGTTAGACATTATATTAGAATTATTATCATTATTTTTTTCATTATCATTATTTAAAAGTTTATTTTCTTGAAACCAAATTCCAATTCTTCTTTTTTTTCCTTCTTTAGGGGAATTTATAGGAGAATCATTATTACTACTTTGAACTTGACTTGATTGAATTTGTTCTAATTCTTGAAGATTTAGTAAATTTATATTTTTTAAATTTTTTAATACATTCACTTGATTATTGTCTGTTTTTGGGTCTTTTAATTCTGATCTTTTTGTTAATTTATCTTTATATATTTCTAATATTGGATTTTTGTTATTTTCCATTTTTTTAATTTTTTTTTTTTCTTAATTTAAATTTCGATATTATAAGTTTTTTTTTAAATTAATATTAATAAATGTATTTATTATGGTTTATACAATAATGATTTTTAATTCTATTTTTTGCTTTTAAATTTAATGATTTATTTATTAATGTTTTTTCCACAACATTTTTTTTTGTTAAATATTTACATCAAAAATTAAAATAATTTCATTTATATTTAAAATTAAAAATTAAATTCAATGTTAAATAAATAATATAAAATATTTAAAGTAATTTTTCATATAAAAATATTTTTAAAAAAAGAATCATCATTTGTTTCAAAATTTGAGGAATGAACTGTTCTAATAAAATATTCTACATTTTCTTCTTCAAAAGTCCCATGATTATTATAATTTCTTTTAATTGATAAAATACAAAATGTAATACATATAAAAATTAATGATAACCAAATTATAATATGAATAGGTCCAATACTCGTTTTTTGTTTTTTTAAATTATTTGTTTTTAAAGATGTTTCAATATCTTTTACTTCATTTTTAATTCTTTCTATATTTTCTTTATAATTTTCATTATTTGATTTTTTTATTGAAGAACCAATTATTATATTATAAGTAAATAATATAAAGAAAAATATAAAAACAATTAATTCACCATTATTTTTAATTTTATTTAACAAAGACTTCTCCATTAATTCTTTTATTTAGAAACATAAATCAATATAAATTAATTAAATTAATAAATATTTATATTTATAAATATAGAAAGTAAAATAAAAATAATAATCAACATTCTTTATATAAAAATCAAATTAATTGTTGAATGTTTAAAAAATAATAGAAATAAATGCATTCAAAACATAAAATATCATTTAATGATTAACTTTTAATTCATTTATAAAATTAAAAAAAATTATGTTTTTAACAAATCTTCCCATTTCTCTTCCTTGATAAAATATTATAATTTTTTCAATCAAGAAATAGGAAGATTAACCAAATAAATTTCTTTATCTTTTATTCTTATTAAAGATTTAATATCTTTAAAAATATGGTTCAACAATAACTCAATCTTTACATCAAATTTATCCATCTTTTCCAAATATATTTTTTATTCCTTTTTTAAAGATTTCTTATTCAAATTTCATGAAATTAATATATAAATAAAAAAAAGTTTTTCTCCGATTTCTTCAGTACAAAAAAGATAACTACAACAATTAAATTTCCAAAAATATTTTAAAAAAACAAAATAATTTTATATAAAAAAAAACAAAATAAACCAAAAAAAATGGGAAATAATTTTACATCAGAAATAAAAGTATGTATTCGTCAAGACAACTCTTCAAAATTATTAGAATTGATAGAAAAAAATAATATACCATTAAACTATGAAATAGGAAATCCGAAAAGAACTTTAATAATATATAGTATATTATATCATAGTCCAAATTGTTTACAATCTTTAATAAATTTAGGAAATGATTATAATATTCCAGATAAACAAGATCAAAGTTCTCCTCTTTTTTTAGCAAGTAAATTTAATTATGTAAATTTGATAAAAATATTATTGAATCAAAAAGATATAAAAATAGCATCTTTAAATAATATTGGTTTAAATGCTTTAGATGTTTCTATTATAAGAGGAAATTATGAATCAAGTTTATATTTAATTAATAATACAATATTAAAACCAGAAAAAAGTTTAGAAAGTTATAAAATATTAAATAAACAATTAGAATATCCTTTATTTAACATTGATTTATTTTATGAAACTTTAATGAAAAAAATAGATTTAGAAAAAATTCCAAATTTTGCGTTACCAAAAAAAAGATTAATTCAATTTAAAAATAAAGTTCCTGATCCAAATGAATCATGGACGAATTTTATTAAAAGATTAGGAAGATTTGAATTATATCAACCTCCTTTAATTGATAAGAATCAATATGGGAAAGTTAATTCTATTTATATGAAAATTCAAAGTAAATTAATTGAAAATGAATATGGTGTTCATATTGATTTAAGTGGAAATGATAATAATAATAATGATTTAGATGTTAATATTACTTCTCATGAATTATTAGAAAAAAATAAAAGTAATTCAAATTTTGAATTAAATGATATTGATAATGAAAAAAAAAATACTATTATTCTTAATCAAAATATATTTGATAAAGAAAAGGAAATATTAAATGTTAAAAATGATGAAATTAATAATAATGAAAATGATGAAATTAATACTGATGAAATTAATAATGATGAAAATGATGAAATTTAATAATTTAGGTTTATGCTATTATTATTATAAAGATATTATTATTATTTTAATATTGGTGTTTTATCAAAATATATTAAAAACATATATTAAGTAATAATAAAAAATTAACTAAAATCTTAATATTTACAATAAATAAATATGATTAAAATAAATTAAAAAAAAAATCATTAAATAATATCTTGAAAGATTTGTTCTAACTGAATAAAATCACATCTTTTTTCTTCATCAACATTAACCATTTTTAAAATTAAACTGATGAAAAAATCAGAATAATTACTTTTTAAATATTTATCTAAAATACTTTTAATATCATTATTATTATTTAATTCTCTAATTTCATATAAACTTTCATAACCAAGACTTGCAACATAAATACTCATTAAACCAAAACTATAAACATCACTTTTAAAAATATTATGTTTAACAAATCTAATATATTTTTTTTTTCTTAATTTTAAAGCATCAAATAATATTGGACTCATAAATAATTGGGTTCCTCTTAAAGTTTGTT
>JAEEGK010019336.1_pt1 | contig 14622 bp, 10 predicted proteins | sample 8958771 | NCBI WGS metagenome assembly JAEEGK01 (sample SAMN16246547, study PRJNA631951) | gut metagenome | biome: gut microbiome; feature: rumen; material: SC-attached | host: Bos | place: Iran: Karaj | collected 2018-10
GGTATAGTAATGTTAAATTAATTGATAATGCAAGTTCAATGAATTGTGGTAATTATGCTCAAAGACAAGATCTCAGTGTTGCTTTTAATGAATATATTAGTAATTTAGGAAGTACTTCTCATATGACTATTATATTTAATACTTTTGTTTTCTATACTTTATTCAATCAAATTAATTGTAGAGTTATTAATGACCAAATTAATATTTTCAGTAGAATTCATAGATGTTGGTTATTTATTTTAATCACTGCTTGTGAAATGGTTCTTCAAGGTCTTTTAGTTGAATTTGGAAGAAATGCTTTTCATTGTTCTAAAGGAGGTTTAACTATCCAACAATGGGGTATGTGTTTCTTAATGAGTTCTTTAACTTTCATTGTTAGCTTCTTCTGTAAATTTATTCCTGTTCCTGAATGTAAAGATAAGGAATTTGATGAAGAAAAAGAAATTATTATTAATGTTGATAATGAAGAAAAAAAATTACTTTCTGATGAAGAATAAATAGTTTTTTACATTTTTGTTTAGATAAATATTTTTCTCCTTTTAATCTTTTTTTGTTGAAAAAAATTTAATAAAAATTTTTCTTTCTTCTTTAAGTTATATTATTTTTATACAATATTAAATTTTGTTATGTAAATATTCTTTATAATAAAAGTTTTTAAGTTTATAATTTGAAATTAAAATTTATAATTTTCATGTTATTAAAAGTCTAAATAAGAATGAATATAAAAATTAATTATTTAATGTAAAAAAATTAATTATTATAAAAATTTCTAATTTCAAAATTTAATAACGATACAGCTTAAATTATCCATAGAATTTTTTTCTAGACTAATATCAATAATTTTTTTACTTAATTCTTGACAAGATAAATTTTCTTTAAAAATACAGAATAATTCTTCTTCTGAAATAACATCCCAAACTCCATCAGAAGCAATAACACAAAATTTAAAATTATCTAAAATTTTAATTATATTCACAGAAGGAGTAGGACAAACACCATAATCTTTCATTTCTCTATCACCAATAGATCTAGTTAACATTAAAGTTCCAAAAACTCTTTTATTAAATATTATACCTCCTTTTTTTTTTATTCTTTCAATTTCATTTTTATTATTACAATTATGATCCTTTGAAATTTTTTTAATTGAATCTTCAGTTATAATATAACTTTTACTATCTCCAACATTAGCACAAGCAATATATTTTTCTTGTTTTAAATTTATATTTTCTTCATATATTAATATCACTGTTGCTGTTGAACCAACTTGATTATTATAATTTTGTTTTTTTATTTCTTTATCAATTTGTTCAAATGAATTTATTAAAGAATTTTCAATTTTATATTTTGAAGATATTAAATTTTTTAATAATATTTTATGTAAATTATTCTTACAAAAAATTGCGACTTGATCTCCACTATGACCATCATATATAGAAAAATATGAGTAATTTATATTTTTATTTAATTGAGGAATTATTGAATGAAAATCTTCCATTTTTTCTCTATAGTTTTTATTAGGATTTTCAGAATAAAAATATTCTTGATATAATTTTAATTTACTTTGTCTTTTTGAATTCTCTGAATTTATATTTCTATTTAACATTCTGGATTTAAGTAATAAATTAGGATTATTCAAATTATTTTTCTGAGTTTTTATATTACTTTTATTCACTTTATTTGATAAATCTATACTTACTATTGGAATATTTTTTTTTACTTTTTTATAATTTTTTTTTATTTGATTTAAAGAATTTGTTTTTCTTAATAAAGGAGAATAATCTATTTTCCTTAAATTTGATATATTATCTGAACTTCGATCTGATGAATTTTCTAAAGTAATTAATCTTGAAGGAATGTTATAAAATAATTTTTTTGTTTTAATATCATTTCTAATGTTTGCTGATAGTTCTCTTTTCATTTTTTTAATTTGAGAATTATTTCTTATTTTATCTTTACTTATATTTTGAGTATTTTTATTTATTTTCACTTTTAATCCTCCAAATGAAAAACGTCTTGTGAGATTATTATTATTTTGATTATTTATATTTGTGAAATTCCTTTTCAATGGATTATTATTATTATTTCTATTTGAATTAATATTCTTCTTTATTGGGGTTAAATTTCTTTTATCTTTTGTGGATTTTCTATTTGAATAATTTATTTGTCCATTCATTTTTTTTTTAATTTTCAAAATATTTGTTAAAATTTAAAAATTAATTTTTTAATTTAATATATTTAAATATGATATAAATGAAAATATGTATTTTTATCTAATATCAAATACTTAATTAAATATTATTTTATAATTAATTATTACACATATTTATTTTCTAATCAAGGATAAAATAAAATTCAATATTGAATTAGTTTTAAAAATTAAAGTCTTAATAATAATTTTAATTACTATGAAAATTATTACATTTCAATATTTTTCAAAAATAAAAAAATAAAATAATAAATTTAAAAATAATATATTTAACAAAGTTTATAATCAATTAATTCAGGAATATATTCATAATTATCTTTCAATTCATTAGCTCTCATTTTTCTTGGTTTATTAACAAAATTTTTATATATATAAAATATTAAAAATATAATGATTGCAGATAGAAAAATAATTAAATTATTTTTCCAGGATATGAGTAAAAAATAATTCTTATCTAAAATTTTTTCATATATTCCAATCATTTTTTTATCAGTATCAAAAACTAATTGATATTTTTTAAAAAAAGGTAAACCTAATCTCCAATGAAGACCACTATACCAAGGAAAAACAACTAAATAATAATTATTTCCTTGAAAATTATAAAATAAATCTTTATAAGTTAAGATAAATGTAAAATTCAATTCTTTACTATAAAAAGTTAAATTATTCATTGTTGAAATATCTACATCTTCATTACAATAATAATATTTATATCCTGTATATTTAATATCACCTTCAAATCTTTTAAAAAAGCATTTTTTTTCTTTAACATATTTATTGAAAAATAGTTTTTCTATTAAGATTTTAAAATCAAAATTTGAGACAATAACTCCTAATTCAGGTTCAAAATAAGAAAAATATTTATTTCCTTCATTTAAATTTTCTTCATTATATTCAATTTTATCGAAAAATAATCCCCAATCTAATTCATTATTATTTAAAGGAAGATTAGTAGAGTGAAAATAATTATATTGATACTTATTATCATATTCATCTGGTCTTTTTCCTATTATTAAATCACCTTCATTTTCATTTTTAAATTTAATTGAAAAGGAATAAGAAGAAATTAAATTCAGTTTTTTTAATTGATTTATAAAGTTAATATCTTTAATTTTTTCATTTGTGTTTATATTCAAACCTAAAATTCCTCCTTCTATATTTTCAAATTTAGTATAATTTTTAATTAATAAAAAGTTAAAATTATTTTTTTTATTATTACTCAATGAAATTATATCTGTTGATAAAAATGAATTATTATTATCATCTGATAGCATATTTGAAAAGTTAGTTTTTTGAAAAAAAGATTTTGATTTTATTGGGGAAAAAGTTTTAGAAGTTAATTCAGAAGTAAATACATATAATAAATTATTTTGGAGTTTAATTGACATCTTAATTTCTTGTTTTGGGGTTCCAATAAAAAAATTTGTTAAAATTGAATTTCTGAATAAATTTTCCATGAGATTGTCTGGGGAAAGTTCATTGGTTAAATTCCTTTGAAAATGAAGTAAAAAATAAGAAAAAACTTGTTGATGAAAAAATATGAGACAATAAGGAAGAAATAACATTAATGAATATTATATATAAATAATTAAATTTATTATGACTATTTAAAAATGGATTTTAATAATAAATCTTTATTTTTTTTTCAATATTATGATTTTAAATTTAATGAGTTAAAAAAATTAGAATATTTAAACAAAAATATTAATATACTTTCAAAATAATTGAGACCAGGAAAAATTAGAAAAATCTTTTAATTGAATAAAAAAATTTACAAATTAAAAATAAAAAAGAATTAGATGATTTAAAAACAAGAAAATACTTTTGTTTTTTTGAATTTTGTTTTCAGTGTTTTTATTAAAAAATAATTAATTTAAATTTATGGATATTAAAATGTTAAAAGAAGAAATTAGGATTTTTTATTTAATAACAAATCATAAATTTATGATTATGAAATTCAAGGAATAATTCTTTCTTTAAATCAAAAAATTAGTTATTCTTCACCGTAAATAAAGACATCAAAAAAAATAATAATTTTCAATTAAGTTTTGAAATATTAAGAAGAGAAGAACAATTTAAACTATTAAATATGAATTAGAAATAAAAATTTAAACTTCTTTTCTTTTTTATCTTTTGAATTTTCACTATTTGAACTTGATGATTCTAAAAAAGATTTTTATTCTTATTATATAATTTCTTGATTTTGTGCTTCCTCTATTTGAGATAATTCATTTTTGTTTTATTTTTTATTTAGAATTTCATTTAAATCAAAAGCGTAATCATGTTTATATTTTATATTCACTAAATTTTGATTAATTATTTTAAATTAAATTAATGAATCAAAGAATTATATATAATTAAAGATAATTATTTTTTAATATTCTATAATATAATGTTAAATGAAGTTGAAAATTCAATTTTTTATCCTTCGAATAATAAACTAAATAGAAATATTGGTTTTTCTTCTTCTAATGGTAAAAAAAAAGCATTATCATTCACTCCAAATGATATACATATAAATAGAACCAATACTGGTTTTTTTCAAAAGTCAAAATCTGTAGAAAAAGAAATTATAAGTGTATCTGATAATGATTCTGATAGTTCAAATAATTTACTAGAAGAAATTGAAGAAGAAGAAACAGAATGTGAAGAAAATAAAAATTTTAAAAGAAATCAAAATAAACATCAAAGTTTAGCTTTATTTTCTGAAAATTATGATATATTATATAATAAAATAATAGGTTCAATCAAAAATAATGTTAAAAAGAGGGAAATTATAAAAAGAAATAATTCAATTGATTGTTCAAAACTAATGAATAATTTAGAAAGTATAACTTCAAATATAAATAACACTGAAAATATAAATGATTTTTATGAATATACTGAAATATGCTTTGAACATATTTCACAATTAGGAACAAAACCAAAAATAAAAGATTCTCAATATGTGAAATTAAATATATCAAATAAAGATATGAATAAAAGAATAGCTTTATTAGATTTAGATGAAACATTAATTCATTGTGTGGGAGAAATTAAAAATGATGAAATAAATAGTAAAAAATGTGATAAAATAATAACAGTTACATTACCTTCTAAAAAAGTAATCAAAGTTGGAATTAATATAAGACCAAATTTAATAGAAGCTTTAGATATAATAAAAGAAAAATATAATATTGTAATATTTACTGCAAGTCATTCATCATATACTGATCCTATTCTTAAAGAGATTGATCCTGAAAATAAATATTTTAAAAATAGACTTTATAGAAATAATTGTGTTCCAACAAAAATTGAAGGAAAGAATTTTTATGTAAAAGACTTAGATATTTTAACAAAATATTATAATTTGAAAGATATGATAATTGTAGATAATTCAGTTTTATCATTTGCTTATCATTTAAATAATGGAATACCTATTATTCCTTTTTATGATTCAACAAATGATAATGAGTTAATAATTTTAGCATATTATTTATCTTTAATTTCTCAGGATAATGATTTAAGGAAATCTAATCAAAAGCATTTGAAATTAGAATTGTTTTTAGAAGAAGCAAAAAAAATTATAAATGGAGAAGAAATAAAAGAAAATCTTAATGATGATGAAGAAATTATAATTACTGAAAAAAACACTTATATATTTATGAATGAAAATAATCATGAAAAAAGAGAACAGTTTATTAAATTATTAAATCATTATCATAATGAATTTGCTAAAGTAGCAAATTAATTCTTTTCATTTTATTAAAATATATGTAATTAGAATTATATTTGTTTAATTAGTTTTATAAGATAGATTTTGGTTTTGTTGGATTATGAAATTATGATTAAATAACATTTTATTTATTGGTGTTTGAATAATAAAAGTATAATTAATTAATTAAGTATTTTTATGTAAATAAAACATGATTTAAATTTATAAAATATGTTTTGTTTATTTTTTAAAAAGAAAGAAAAATGTTTCTGATTTATTAAAAGTTAATATAAAATTTATATTTCCTTAAAAGAATATATATTTAATATTACATTTCATAAAATATTAAATAAATAAATAAAAAAAATAAATAACAAAATAAAAACCATAAATAAAATGAATGATTTTCAAATATTACAAAAACTAGGTGAAGGTGCATATTCCACTGTATATAAAGTAAAGCGTTTAATAGATAATAATATATATGCATTAAAAAAAGTAAAATTATTGAATCTTTCAGATAAAGAAAAATCAAATGCATTAAATGAAGTTCGTATATTAGCAAGTGTAAAGAGTAATTATGTAATAAGTTACAAAGAAGCATTTTTTGATGAAAAAGATTCTACATTAGGAATAGTAATGGAATATGCAGATAAAGGTGATTTATACCAAAGAATAATCGAACATAAAAAAACAGCAAAATTTTTTGAAGAAAGTGAAATATGGAAAATATTTATTCAATTAGTAAAAGGTTTAAAAGCCTTACATGATTTAAAAATATTACATAGAGATTTAAAAAGTGCAAATGTATTTTTATGTAGTGATGGAACAGTAAAATTAGGTGATTTAAACGTATCAAAAGTGGCAAGAAGAGGTTTAGGTTATACACAAACTGGAACTCCATATTATGCAAGTCCAGAAGTTTGGAAAGATCAACCATATGATAATAAAAGTGATATTTGGAGTTTAGGTTGTGTTTTATATGAAATGATTACTTTAAAACCTCCTTTTAGAGCTGAAAATATGGAAGGTTTATTTCATAAAGTTATTAAAGGACAAATTAATAAAATTCCTGAAAGATTTTCTGATGATCTTTTTAGTATTGTTAAATTATTATTACAAGTTAATTCTGAAAATAGACCTAGTTGTGATAGGATATTAAAAAATGCTATTGTTAAAAAAAGAATTGAGTATTTTAATTCTTTTAATGGGAATACTATTGATGAAAATTGTGATCAATTACTATTAAGGACTATTAAAATTCCTAAAAATTTGCTGTTTTTATCTGATAAATTACCTAAACCTAATTATGTTAAAAATATTGGTAATTCTAATTCAAAGATTAATATTAAAAATTATAGAAGTTATACTAATAGGAAGGAGTTAGAAACAAAAATTCCTCCTATTCCTCCTCTTAAAAGTGTACCTGGGAAAGTTGAGAAAATTGGAGAAAAGAGATTAGAAAAAGATATTAATGAAATACAATCACAAAGATATGCAAACTTAAAAGAAAATGATAATTCAATTAGTCATATATATTTAAATATAAGACAAGATTCTTCTAAATCAAGAAAAGGAAATAATAATTATCTTTATAATAATAATATTAATAGTAATAGAGGTCAAAATGAAATTTCAAATGAATTACCTCAATTGAATTTAAGTCCAAATAGAAATATACAAAATAATCATAGAAAATTAAATCATAAAAAAAATAAAAATCATTTAGATGAACTTTATAAAATTTATGCTCCTTACTTAAAACCTGTAATAAAATATAAAAAATATAATAAATATGATAGAAATAAATATAATTATAATTATATGGGACATCGAAATAGAAATTATGAAAATAATGGAAATTATCCATTTTTAGAAATATCAAATGCAAATATAAGAGATGGACCTGAAAATAAAGTTATTCCTAAAAGGAAGTTAAGTCCTCTTAAAAGGAATGTTATAAATATATATTAAATAGTATGGTTTTTTAAATTTTTTAATTTTTTAATTCATCAGTACAATAATTTTAAGAAATTCTACTTTTTTAAACAGTTTTTTATAAACCATTATTTTTTAGTAATTATACCACTAAATTTATTATATAAAATATATATATTATTCTTTTTTTTGTTATTTAAACAAAAATTATTAATTCAATTAGAAATATTATTATTATATACAACATAAAATTGAGTTTTTCTTCTTTTCCAATGTATGTTTTGATGATGGATAAATAAATTCTTGATTTACATTAATTGTGCTTTTATTATCTGTATTATAATTATTTTTATTTAAATTTAAATTTAATTTTTTCACATTTGAAAAATTAACATCTTTTTTAGCTGTTTGTATAAATGATATTGAATTTTCAATTTCAAGAATTTTAAATTTTTTAAAATTATTTAAAATATTTAATTGAACTGAATTTTGAATTTCATTTTCATTAATTGAACCCATATTTTTTTTACTGAAAATTGTATTTTGAACAGAAGATTTTTCATTAATTAAATTTATTAAATTTTGAGATTGAAAAAAATTATTATTTAATGAAGTCTTTGAGTTTCTTTGTTTCATATTATGTGCTTCAATGAAATTAATTTTTCTATTAACTTTAGTTTTATGTTTAGGACTTAAATACATTTCTTCATTTTCTCCTTCTTGAAACATTAAACTATTATTATTTTTTAAAATATCTTTTTTCTTTTCTACAATATGTTTTTGAGACTTTTCTTTTTTTATTAATCCTGGTTTCATTTGAATGTGTTTATTTTTTCTATTAACTCTTGTTGGGCTTCCTATTTCTTTTGAATCTTCTTTTATTTTTTTCATAAATTCTTCATAAAAGATATTATCTTTATTATTTTTATTTTTATTTATATTTTCATTTTCAATAGAATAACGAGAAATATTCAATTCATTATCTATTTTTTGAAAACTTATCTTTTTTCTCATTGATGATTTTTTTTCATTTTTTGAAATATTATTAATTGATTCTGGGCTGTGAAAGATCCTTTTTCTTTCATTGTCTATGTTCCCAAACATTTTGTCAATATATTGCATTTATTTTTTATTAATTTTTAAATTTTTTTTTAATTATATTTTCTCTTTAATTCCCAAATCATAAAAAGAATTAATTATTCAATTGTTATTCTAAGTTCAAAAGATAAACAAGAAAAAAATATCTTAGTATTTTTATGATCTTTTATTCAATTTAAACCAAGAGAAATTTAAAAATTATAAGTTTTAATTTTTTAAATTATAGAATATATATAATCAAATAATGATTAAAATAAAATATAACTAAATAAAGAATTATTTAAAAATATAAGAATTATAAATTCCTAATTCAAACAAAATAATATTATACATTTATTCTTTAAAATAAAATTTTATTTTTTCTTCTCATTTTTTCATCCTTTTAGATATTTATGTTGATTTGATTTATTGTTAAAAATTTTTAAATAAGGGATTTTCGATTTATTGAAAATCTAATTAAAAAAAATAAATAAATATAATTTTTAATTATAATAAAAACTTTATATATTTAATTTTGTTTTAAAATTGATAAAATTTTGAAATTTTTTAAATAATTAAAATTAAATATAATTAATTTTAGACATTAAAATTAAAAACTATAATTATGGAAAATTTATCCAAATTGGGAAATACATTATTCATTATTTGGTAAAAAATCAAAAATTTATTTATTTTAATATTCTTAAATAAGAAAAGTATATTTTATTAAATAAAATGAGGAAAATAAATTAAAACAGACAAAAAGGTTTAAAATCATGATTACCAAAAACTCTTTTTAATTTATAGATAAAATATTAACAAAAAGATTTCTAACCTTAGAATGCGTCAAAGAGGAAATAAACAATCAAAATAAAATAAATGTTTAATCTATTTTAAAAAATATTATTTTGTTTCATAAATGAATTGTTGTTTTAAATTAGACAAAAATTAATATTTAATTTACTATTTTAGACAAATCCTATTCAAATAATTGTTTAAATTAACTTTTTCCAAGATAAGAAAAATGCTTTTGAATTTTTAATAATTTTATCTTTCATAATAAGGACTCAAATAGGATTATATTAAATTGTAAAAATATAACATTATTTATTAATTAAAATTAGAAAAATTTAAAAAATAAAAAATAAAAAATTCAATTGTATATTTTAATTCATTATATTTAATTCACTAGTTACTACTTCTTTTAAATCATTTTCATCATTATCTACTTTTAAATAATATAATTCATAAAAATTAGTTATAAAAGAAGGGATAATTAATAAACAATAAGTAACAATAAAATTAATTTTATTTCCAACCATAAACACAAATAAATTATTCCCAGATAATAATGGAAAAATCAAAATAATAACATTTATTAATATTAAAATCATGCTATAAATATGTAAAGGTTTAACATATTTAAAATGTAAATGAAAACATTCTGTTTCATTTAATTTTTCATAATAAAAATAACCTAAACTGAAAAAAAGTTCAGAAAGAATAACACAATTTATAAGATAAATATTTACTATAAAAAATCGACTAAAAACAAAAGTTAATAAATGTAAAAAGATAATAAAACTTATAATAAAAAAAACATAAGGAATATAATATTCAGATTTTTTATTTGATATAATATTTTTTATTTTTAAATCCTTTGGGTTTATTAAAAAATTATGTTCACTTTCATTGTCGTAATCTAAATTATTTCTATCAAAAATAAAAAGAATATTTTCAAGTTGATTTTCTTCATTTAAAGTAAAAATTTTTTGAATTGAAGAAGACTTTATTCTTATTATACTATTTTCAAATTTTATTTTTATTGTATTTTTATTATTTATTATTGAATTATATAATGATGTAGTTGTGGGGTCTGTTTTAATTTCTAAATTTTTTACTTTTACTTCATTATTTAAAGAATTCATTTTTTGAATAATTTAATTTTGAGAATTTGGATCTCAATGAAAAAATATTAATGTTATTTATTTTTTATTTTTTATTTCAATATAAGGAAATTTAAATATTCTTTTTATGAATTTTTAAATTTTAATCTTTTGTAATTCCATAAATTTATATTTTTATGATTAATTTTTAAATTAATTTGTTAAAAAAAGACTTTTATTTTCTGTTTTTTAGAATAAATTTCATTTAAATTTTCCCTCTTAATTTCATCTATTTTTTTATCTACTTTTGAAATAATTAGAGACTATTTATTAATTTAATATTTATACTCATTATATTCTATTAATATTTATTTTATATATTTATTATAAGTAAAATTTAATCTAAATCTTTAATTTAATAATATTTCTTTTTTATTTATTAATTGAATATGATTAATAATTAATATGATTTAAATTATACTTAAAAACTTTAATGAAAAAGAATTTCATATACTTTTTAATAAAGAGATAATATTAAATGCTTCATAAGGAAATTACTCGAACAAATATTTACTTATTGTATAATTATAAGATTTTTTCAAATTGAGATTTTCTATTCTTTCCCATTTTTGTAATTTTTGAAAATTGTTTAATTGCTTTTATTAATATTTTTTTTATTTTAAATTTAATATAAATAATATAACTTTTAAAAATTAATTTAAACAAAAAAAATGAAAGTTGGGTTTTTCTTTCTTTTATTTTTGCTTTCCAAATTCTTATGTTTAAATTTAATAAAACCTGAGATTTCAGAAGAGGAATTTTTTCCAAAAATAAAAGAAACTTTAATTTTATCTGATTTGACAATAGAAAGAGCAATAAGTTTAAATGAAAAAATATTAATTATATTCTTTGCTCCTTGGTGTGAACATTGTAAAAAATTTCTTCCTTTATTTCACAAATTTTCAAAAGAAAAGAATAAAATATATAATTTAACTTTAGGTCAAATTAATGCAGATTATTATATTAATTCAAGAAATAAATTTAAAATAAAAGGATATCCTACAATAATTTTATTTTCAAATTTTGGAAAGGAAATAATTAATTATAATGCAGGTTTAACATATGAAAATTTAGATGAATATTTTTATAGAAATTTTATTTCTCCTATTCATCATTTAAATTCAATAAAAGAAGCAAATGAACTTGAAAAAAAAGAAGGAATAAATTTTATATATTTTGGAAATAATACAAATGATTTAAATGTAATATTGAATAAAACAAAAGAAGATTATTTTCATAATTTTTATCAAATAACTGAAAAAAAAGTGTTTGAAAAATTTAATATAACTCAAGAAAGAACTTTACTTTTATTAAAATTAACAGATGAAAGATTTGATTATTTAAAAGAAAATAATATAACTGAAAGTAATATTAATTTATTAATTAAATTAAATGAATTTCCTTATATTTTAAAAGTCCCTGATGCAATTGATCATATGGCTTATTTTAGGGAAAGTGTAGTTTTCGTTGTTAAAAATAATAAAATCAATTTTGAAAATTTTATTTATTCTCAAGCAAAATTATTTAGAGGAAAATTAAGATTTACTTTTTTAGAAGAAGAAAAAGATTCTCAATTAATAGAATATATTAATTATCCTAATTCATCAAAAGTTAAAATTTCTATCATTGATTTTAAACAAGGAGATGAAAATAAAATATATTATGAAGATGATTTCTATAAAGAAAAAATTAATGATTTTTTTAATGATTTTATAAATGATAAATTTAGATTACCATTAAAATCAGAAGAAATACCAACAAAACAAAATAATGTTATTTATAAACTTGTAAGAGATAATTTTTATAAAGAAGTCATTGATAACAAAAAAGATATTTTTGTTAAATTTTATTCTCCTTATTGCCCTCATTGCACTAAACTTGCTCCAATTTATGAAGAATTAGGAAAAAAATTTTATAAAATTAAAGATTATATTAGAATTGCTGAATTTAATGTTGCTGAAAATGACTTTGATTATTTTCAAATTAAAGGTTATCCTACTTTAATTTTTTGGAGAGGAGGAAATAAATACGAGCATATTGAATATATTGGTGATAGAAGTTTAGATGATATGATTAATTTTATAGTGAAAAATTCTAATTATTATTTAAATTATAATGGAAATGAAGTTTCAATGGATAATGATACTATGAAGATTAATGAATGAAAAGAAAATAGATAATTTAAATAATATTAATGAAACAGAGGATAAAAATAAACATTTATTTAAGGGTAATAATAGTAATGATAAAAATAAAAGTCATGAAAAAATTTAATATAATTTTAAACAATTAAATGTTTTAAATAATTTATTTAATTTTTCATAATAAATGAAATATCAATTTTTTAATCTTTTTAAGTATAAAAAGTAAATTTAAAGTATCTATATCTATAATAATAATATTATGATTAATAATAAGGATATTTAAATATTTCATTTTCATATGAAAAATTTAAATGAATTACACAATATTTTAATAAATAAGGAAATCTTTCAATAATAGGAATAATATTTTCTAAACTCATAAATATATCATAATAATCACTAGTGATATTTAAAATATGATACTTATTTATTTTTTTAATAAAAAAGAAAGGAATAAAATAACTGATAAAAGAATAATTATGCTTTTTTTTGTTAATAGTTTGAGAATATTGATTAAGAACAATCCTTCTTTCATTCATTTCTTTATTGAAAAATAATTTTTCTTTATCATTTAAAATAATTTGCATGCTTGTTGATATTTCAGATTTTTTATTATTAAAAATATTAATAATATTTTTATCTAATTTACTTAAATCAAAAGTGTTTCCTTTTTTCTTATAAGAACTATGCTGAACGTTAAAAAAAGTATTAGTTAAATCTGCAATAAAACTTTTCCTAGTTAAATAACAAGTAATACTTTGAAAAATTTCAAAAATAAAACTTAATGTACCTCCTATTTTAGAAAATATATCATAAATTTTATCATAATTTCGATTATATTCAATTTCATATTCAACACAAGTAAAAATTACTCCTATTTGAGAATTGGGATATTTGTAACCTAATGTATCCATGTGATAATTATTTATTTCTCCGAATGAATATTTTTCTTTATTTGAAAAAATTAATCCTGAATCTGTAAAATATTCACTTATAATAAAATTATAGAAATATAATTTTCTTGATTCTAAAAGAAGAGGAAAATAATCAGTTCTTAATACTCTTTTAACAGGATTTTTAACATTATAATGATCAGGAGTTTCTTTCATAAAATAAACAGATAAAAAAGAATTATTATTTAAAATCTTATTTATTTCATCATTAGAAGCACAAGAATAATTATTGTTAGATGAATTAACACATTTATCAATATAAATACTAAGAATATCAAAACCTCTTTTTCCATCTCCATATCTTCCTCTTATAGAAATATTTTGATAAGGTTTAGGACATAAATATTTTTCAAAGTCAAATCCTTCAAAAACTGACAAATTATAATATTTTTTTAAAATATCACAAGAATCAAATTCAATATTTCTTTCATAAATTTTTAAACTAACAAAATTATTATTGTTACGAATTGGAGAGACTATAGTTTTTATCATTTTAACTTTAAAATATTTTTCTTGAATTTTAAGTGGAACTCCAATTTCATTGGATAAACCTAACATTATTGGTGATTCTGAAAAATTTATTGATTTATTTGTATCTAAATCTATTTGATTGGATATTACTCTAAAATTTGAATATTTAAATAAATCAATACAATGTAGTTTT
>JAEEGK010019337.1_pt1 | contig 14622 bp, 7 predicted proteins | sample 8958771 | NCBI WGS metagenome assembly JAEEGK01 (sample SAMN16246547, study PRJNA631951) | gut metagenome | biome: gut microbiome; feature: rumen; material: SC-attached | host: Bos | place: Iran: Karaj | collected 2018-10
AATCCCCAATCCCCAATCCCCAATCCCCAATTGCTTTTTATATTTTATTTAAAAAATTTATTAATATTTTATAATTTTTTATTAAATTATTATTATTTTATAAATCATACTATATTATTATTAAAAATAAATAAATCAATTTATATTAGAATTTTATTATATAAAAATCTTTAAATTTATAAACAATAATTCAAAATTATTAATTTTAATTCATATTTTTATTAATAATATCTTTCTCAAATATTTTTCTACTATACCAAGTTTTTTTATTCATTTCTTCATTATTAAATTTTACATTATTGTTAAAATCTAATTTTTCTTTAAATTTTTTTTTATTTTTATCTACATAACAAATAATTTTTTCATCTAAAATAAAAACAATTTCTGTTTTATCATTAAATTTAACTTGAATTAAATTATTACTTAACATAAAAAAAATTGCATATTTCGTTAATAAAAACTTAACAACAAAACAATCAACATTTCTTTTAAGTTCTAATAAAGGATTAACATTAAAATTTTCTCTATCTTTTAAATTTTTAATTAAATTTTTATGAAAATTAGCAAGCAATTTTTTTTTATTTTCAAACAATTTATTATTCATATCATTTGTCATATTTTTGTCATTAAATTGTAAAGAAAAAAAATCTTTTTCATCATTTTTTTTATTAATATAAAAAAAATTATATGTATTTTTTAATAAAATCATTTTTGTATTATCATTAAAAATAACACCAGTGTCTCCATTAGTAAGTAAATAACCTACGCCATATTTTTCATCATAAATATACTTATCGATTACACAATATGATTTATGATTTATTCTATAATTTTTATTATTATTATTTCCACTTATTACTGATATATTACTATTATCACTTTCATTATTAAATATAGCTGTTTCATCTTCAATATTATTATTATTATTTTGATTGTTATTGTTTATTATTAAATTTAAAGTTTTGTTATTTACAGCCATTGTATTATTTTTTGTTTTAATTTTATTATTTTGAGTCTCTATTTTTATGTTATTGTCAAAATTTTTATCTTTATATATTTTTTTTAATGCTACTTCTTTATTAAATTTTCTAGACGAAAATTTTTGACCTATTTTAAATGTTGGTTCTTTTCGTAATATTTTTTTTAAATTTTGTTTTTCTTTTTTTTTTGCTTCACTTTCATTTTTTTTATTTTCATTATCATAATTATTATTATTTATATTGTCTATTTTAATATTAAATGCACTTGTTTTTTTTCTATTTTTATGTCGTTTTGGTTCTGAACTACTTGATTCACTATAATTATCATCACTACTATTTTGTTCTGAAGATTCATTTGAACTTTTATTATTTATTATTTTTATATTAGAAGATTCCATTTCATTTTCATTATTAATATTATTTTCATTATTGTTATCATTATTAATTTCATTATTATTATTATTTTCATTATTATTTTCATTATTATTTTCATTTTGATTCTCAGTGTTATTATCAATATTATTATTATTATTATTATATCTATTATTTGGAGTATGAACATTATTTTCATTTAACTTCTGATTAAAATTCATATTATCAGAAGAATAATTTAAATTTTCTTCATCATCACTGTCATTATTAATGTTTTTATTATAAGATTTTGGGTTAAATTTATTACAACATTCATTATTTTCTTTTGCTATTTGAATATAATTAAAAACTTCTTCATCAGTCATAGGGGTATTTATTGTACTTGATGGTAATGTAATAGGAATATCATTTCCATAATCAAAAAATTTACTTTTTTTTATTTGTTGAATAGTAAGACGAGCTTTTGGATCTTTAACTAAAATTTTAGTAATTAAATCTTTCGCTTCATCACTTATCGGAATTTTACTTGGAAAAGAATAAATAATATTTAAAATATTATATTTTGTTCTTCCTTTGGCTTCATCTTCAAATGGGGTTTTATGAAAAAATAATGTATATAAAATAATACCAAAACTCCAAATATCAATTTCAAATCCATAATTAAAATTACTTTTCCTACCAAAAACTTCAGGTGCTATATAATTAGGAGTTCCACAAATAGCTTGTTGTCCATCTCCCCCATTTTCAATAGCCAAACCAAAATCACCTAATCTAACTTCCATTTTATCACTTAATAAAACATTACTTAATTTTAAATCTCTATGAATTATGTTACAACTATGTAAATATTCTATTGCTAATAAAAGTTCATAACCATAATGTTTAATTTCAAATTCAGATAAATTTTTTCTTGAAATTAAAAGTTCGGATAAGGTTTTATTTGGATAATAATCTAATACAAAATAAGCATTGTTATTATCTTTAAATGAACTATGACATTTACATAAAAATTCAAAATTGAGATTATTATTAAATTTATTTTCATTGTTAAATGCTGCATTACTTTGTGGATCTTTTTCTATTCTTTTAATTGGAATTATTTTCCCTGCAAAAATTTTATTTGTTTTTACTTCAATAAATTCAAAAACTTCTCCAAATCCTCCTCCTCCAAGTTTATTACCTTTTTTATATGTAAAATGTGTTTCTGGATCATAAATAAAATTTTGTTTTTGCTTGGATGGACTTTTTATCATTAATATTATTTTATTATTAAAATTATTTTAAAATATTTTAATTAACGATAAATAATTTAATATATTATAATATTATTTTTTTAAAATAATAATATATTAATAAAAAATTTTCATAAGAAAATAAAATTTACTTTTTCAATTTAGCATTAAATTAAATATGTTTTTTTACAAAAATATATATTTACATTTTATTTATAATTATTATTAATAATTTTATTTCATTTAATTTCAAATTTTGATTTTTAATTTATATTTTCTATACTCACTTCTTCTTCAGAAGGAATATTTTCATTGTGTTCAATATTATGTCTTTGATTTTTAATAATAAAAAAATGAATTATTACTGCACATGAAAAAATAAAATTTATTATAAAAGGTAAATAAAAAGGAATATTAATTTTATTATCTAATGAAATAGGATAAATAAAGCAATTAAATACTAAAGAGCTAATAATAATTATAATTGTAAAATATAATAATAATTTTTTTTTCATTTTTATTTTTGTTAAAGAATAAATAAAAACACAACACCAAGTTATGTGAAATACACAAAAAAAATATGCTGGAATAAATAAAACTCTCCAAGATAATTTTATTTTATAATTATCTAGTTTTTTTCCTAATCCTTCTAAATATAAAGCAACAAAAGAAAAAACAATTAATTTAATAATAAAATTAGATAAATTCATACATTTTTCATTCCAAACAGAATTTATTTCGTTTTTTTTTAATTTTTTTATTTTTTCTTTATAAAAATCTGAATTTCCATCATTATATAATTTTTTATATAAAGTAATTTTTGTATTTCTATGTTTATATTTATAATAAATAAAGTCAAAAATATCTTTCAAAATATAAAAAATAAAGATTATTCCCATTATTACCTGAAAAGAAGATTCATAAGTAAAATTTAGATATGGTTGAGAAAATATTTTAATTACAACAGGTAAATATCCAAATATAAAAATAATACATATTAATTTAAATGCATAAGGTTGTTGATTATTAATTCTATATCCCAATTTAACAGCCAAATATTTTATTTGCACTTCATTCAAATCCATTATTTCACTTTTAATAAATCTATTTATATTTTTATGTGATTTATTTAAATAGTAAAAATATAAAACATATGAAATTAAGCATAATATATATAATATTATAAATGGTATTTGAGTTACCCATAATAAATGACTATTTTCTCCATCTTTAGATATAAATGTTATTATTAGACAAAATATATCAAATAAAAATAAAAAACTAAAATAAAAAAAATAAACTATAAAATTTAATTTTTTATATAATTCTTTATATAATAAATCACTTTCTAATAATAATTTTTTTATTATTGAAATATTTTGATATTCTTTTTTAAATCTTAAAATAAATAAAAATTGTTCATCTTTTTTGGTAATTGCTTTTAAAAATAAAAAATTATTTTCTAAAGTTACTGTTTGTTTTATATGTTTATTAAGAATTATTAATTTATAAATTTCATCTTTTTCTAAAAATGATAAATATTTTTTTAATAATTTTTTGTTGTTTAAAAAATTTTCAAATTTAATTTTTATTAATTTTTTTTCTACATCATTTATCATTTATAATTAATTTAAAATATAATAAAAATTTAATATAATAAATTTATTATTATTATTATTATAAAAAAATAAAAATTTAGTTACTATGTTTTATATTATTTTTATTTTTTATAAAATTAGAATAATATTGGTAATATTTTTTATATTATTAATAAAAGTTTTTTAATTTATTATTTTATTATTATGATAAATAAATATTATTTCAATTATAATAAATTATTAAAGAATTTATAATAAAACTTATATTATCATTTTTATTATATTAAATTACCTATAATTATTATAATAATTATTAATTTTTATTTTTCATTTTTGTAATATTACAATCTTTTATATATTATGATTTTATAATAATTTTTTTAATAAACTTATTATTTTGATTAATTATATTTGTTTCTATAATAAAAAAATTTCTTTTCTAAAAAAAAATATTTTTATAATTATCTTTGTCTTTTAATTTAATAATTTTAATATAATTTTTCAATATAAATAATATTAATTTCTAATTTTGTTTTTTTTTAATAGGAAAATTTATAATAAATAAAATAAAATTGAAATATTATATTTTTTATTTAATAATATGAAAAAATATTGATTATTTTACATAAAATTCTATAAAAAATAAAAAATAAAGTTATTAATATTTCTTTTATTTATTATGTCAATTAAAAAATTGTACAAATATATTAAATTCAAATTTCTCCTTAATTTATTAATTATATGAAAAAATAATTTATCATTTTTTTAAATAATAAAATAATTAAATTAAGTAAAAAAAAATTAATATTTTTAGTTTTATTAATTAATAATATTAAAAATAATTATATAAATCTTTTTATTTACAAATTTCAATCAGAATTATCAGAACTTCCTCCACTTATTTCACTATCATTAGGTAAATCACTTCCACTTTCGCTATCTCCACTTTCATCATCTAAATCACTTGAACTTTTTCTTTTTTTCCCACCTTTTTTATTTTTACTTTTTTTATTAACTTTTTTCTTTTTTTTATTATCTTCTTCATCTTCTTTTTCATCTTCTCCCTTTTTTTTCTCATATTCTTTCATTTCTTTTTTATATCTTTCTTTTTCTTTTGCAGCCATATCATTATATTTTTTCTTTTTCTCATCTGTCATTGAATTCCATTCTTTTGACATTTGAAGAATAAGATCTTTATTTTCAAGTTCAGGTTGTTCTTTTTTTAATGTTTCTCTTCTTTCTTTTTGAAAACAAAAAAATGCTGACATTGCTTTTTTTGGAGCATTTTTATCTTTTTTGGCTCTTGAATTTTTGCCCATTATCAGATATTTAATTTAAAATTTTTAATTAATGGTTTTATAAGGATTAAATTAATTAATTTTAAAATTTGGAAGAATTTTTTTACTAAAATAAAAAATATTTTATAAACGATAAAAATATTATTTTTTTAAAAATATGATTTGAATTTATTTTTTTATAAATTTTAGTTAAAAAATGATTTTTAATATTAATTAAGTAAAATTTTTATTATTAATTTATAATATTTATAATATTTTAATTTTAAAAATTATAATTAAATTAATAAAATAAATTTAATTTTTTTTATTTATAAATAATATATTAATTAATTATATTAATAAAATAAATAATTATTAATTTATATTCAATAATAAATTAATATCTATTTTTAATTTACATTTCTAATATATACAAAATTAATCAATTTTTAATCATAATATTTAATCGTAACATAATTTCTATTATTAATATTATTATTATTTTATTTATTTTTAAAAATTTATAAGCTATAAATTATATATCTTTTTTAAAAATAAAATAAATTAATTATTTAAAATCTGATTCTTTATTTTTTATTTTATTATGATCAAAAAAGACATAAATATTTTTCCATGATTCTTCTAAACATTTTCTATATCTTTTATCACTAATTTTACCTAAATAATACTTTAATGATTTATTTGTTTCAATTGAATATTTTTTTTTAATTATTTCACAACAATTTTCTTTAATAAATATTTTATATAAATCATCAATTTTAGTTTCAAAAAATAATTTATTAAATTTATTTAACTTTATTATTTTATCCATTAATTTTTTATTTAAATATCTATCATTTTTATATTTTTCAGTAATTTCATATGTAAATAATTTTTCAACATTCGAATTTAATAAATTTATATTTTTCTTAATATTTAAATCTTTAATAACTTTTTTATTTATTTTAAAAAATTTTTCATTTGAAATAATACATTTATCTTTTAATAAATTTGCAATATCGATAATAAATTTTTGAATAAAAGTTGTTTTAAATTTAGACATTTGATTATCTAAAGAATATTTATTTTTATCAGATGATGAATAATCACCATTTTTTTTTCTTCCTCTTTTTTTATTCATAAAATAATTAGTTTCAATAGTAGTATCATTATCATTATTGGTTATAGAAAATATTTGTTCATGACAAATAGGACTAACAAAATCAATTAAAATTTCATTTACTTTTTTGTATTCATTTTTATTAATTTTAGAATTTTTTGATTTTTTTTTTGTTGGTAGAATGATTATATTATTTTCTTTAGTTTGATGCAATTTTAAATATATATAAGATGACTTACCAACGAAATCTTTTTTTTTAAATAAATTATCATTAAAAACATTATTAAAAGCATTTATATAATTAGTATCATTTAATTTTGAAGAATCATAATCCGTTTTGTTATATTCAAGACTGAAATCTATATTTTTTCTCATATTTTATAAAGATTTAATGTTTAAATATTATTATTTATAATAGTATTTTTTAAATTATAGTAATATATATATTTTTTGGAAAAAATATTAAATTACTTTATTATAAATTAAAAAATATTAATTATTTTTTATATTTTAATTTATTTATTAAATAAAAATAAAACAATGAATATATTTTAAATTTTATATAATAGTTTTATTAAAGCAAAATTTTTTACAATTTATATATTTTAAATATTAATAAATGAATATTATTTAATTTATATTTACATATTTTATCAAATTATTTATATAATTTTATTTTAAATAACAATATTTTTATTTTTTTTGAACCATACTAATATTAGTAGAATTTCCTCTTCTTGATTGTAAAGATGAATTTAAAGATTTATTTTTTCTATATTCTTTAAGTAAAATATTTGTACTTTTTGCGCTTGCTCCTCTTCTTAATATTAAATAATTTTTTTCATTTTCAAATTCTTTTTTAAATAAATTATTATTTTTCAATTTATTAAAATAATCATTATCTATACTTTTATTTCTTAATATCATTTTTTTAATATTATTATTATTATTTTCATTATCTAAATTATTTTCATATCTTTGTATATTTTTTTCTTCTTCTTCATAAATTTTATGAGGATTTTTAATAATTATTTTTCTTTTATTTTCATCCTCATTATCAGAATATGAATATCTATTAAAATAATAAAAATCTCTAAAAGCTTCAATATATTTACTACTATTTTTAATTTGATAATATCTTTCTTCAGTTTTTATACCTATTTTATCACCTGCATTACAATATTTAAAATCATAATTTTCACCTCCTTGTTTAGGTATAAAAGGTGCTTTAATTTTACCTAAATATAAATCTTTCCAATTAAAATTTTTAAGCCAAATATGTTCTTTAATTTCTTTTGAACCACTTAATCCTAATCTATTATTAGGTTTTCTTTGTAATAATTTATTAATAAAATCAGCACTTTCTATACTCCATCCTTTAGGTATTTGTTCAGTTTTAACTTTCGCTTGTCTTGCCATTATTTTTTCTTTAATTTCTTTTCTATTTTTTCCTAAATAAGGTCTAGTACCCATCATAAATTCATACCCTATAACACCTAATGCAAAATAATCAACTGCATGTGTATGATTTTGGAAACACATTACTTCAGGTGCCATATATCCTGGAGTTCCTGAAGTTTCTTTATGATTTTCTTTTTGATATATTTTAGCTATTCCAAAATCAGTTAATTTTACATATCCATTACTATTTAACACTAAATTTTCAGGTTTTAAATCCCGATGAATTATATTATTTACATGAAGATATTCTAAAGTTAGAATTATACATCCTATAAAAAATTTTGTTTCTTCTTCATTAAATTTACGTCTTTTAATTAAATGATATCTCAAATCTCCTCCCGTTAATAAATCCATTCCTATATATAAAAAATCATTATCTTGAAAACAAAAATGCATATTTATTATAAATGGATGATGCATTATTGCAAGAAGATCTCTTTCATATTTTACACTTTTTTCACTTTTTTTATCTATAATTTTTGCTTTTGACATTTCTTTCATTGCAAATTGGGCACAATATTTACGGGAATATACTTTCCATACTTTTCCAAATCCTCCTCTTCCAATAATGTTTAAAAATTCAAAAGAAGTTCTTTTTAATTTTTCGTCTTTAATGTTATTATTATTATTCTTTTTTTTTTGAGAATTTTTTTGTCCCATTACTTATTTAATTCGAATTTATTTTATTATTATTAAAATTTAATTAGTTTATAATATAATTTATTAATTATCTTTTTATTATTAATTTTTATTTTTTAGTATAAATAACTTACCATTAAAAAATAATAAATGAATTCAAAAAGAAATTATTTTTATCAAAATAAATATCATTTTAAAAACAGTTATTTTCCTTATAAAAAAACTTATTATAAAAATCACAAAAAAATTATAAATTTAAATAACGACAACTTTATAAAAGAAAAAAGTGAAATTTCACATAATAAAGAAATTATTTGTTTTATGAAATGTTCCAAATGGTTACTTAATTTATCAACTTTACATTCAAATCAATCAAATAAATTAAATATTAATGGTTTTATTGAAAATAAAAACATTAATTTTAATAAATTAAAAAATATAAAATTTACAAATAATTTAACTGATTTTTTTCCAATTGATATGAAAGATATTCAAAAATTTGTATTAAAAAAAGAACATTCAAAAATATGTTTGAATATTTCATTTGATTTAGAAAAAAACTCAAATTTTGAAAATTTTCCTTTTTTTAAAATAAATAGAAATTTTTCAATTAATTCATTTAATATTAATTTAAATTCAGTTTTAACTCATGATGAAACGATTAAAATATTCAAAGAAGATGTTAATTTTTTTGTTAAAGGAATAGATATTTTAGAAATTATTCACAAAAAATTAATTAATTTAAATTTAGAAGAAATTATTAAAAATTCAAGTGAAAATTATATTTTTAATCAAATTGTTTTTAATAATTTTTTATTATGTTTTGGAATAAGTTTTGAAATATCTAAAATAGATTTAATTAGTTTTTTAAAAAGTAATTACAATGGAAAATTTGCTTTATTTGATTATAATATAAAAATTATAAAAATTTATATTAATTATACATTACCTTTAATTTCTTTTTCCAAATTAAAAATAAGTCAAAGTACAATTCAAATTTTACCAAAAAAAAATATTTTAAATAATAATAATAATAATGATAACAGTAAATTATTATATTTAAATAATTTATATTTATCATCAATTCCTTTTAATTTTTGTAATTTTCATTGTTTTTTATCAAACACAACTCCAATTATTTTTGAAACAGATGATTTAAAAATTAAAAATATTTTTAATATTTTTAAAAAATTTTCTTTGTATGGAATTAATTGTTTATATAAAATAGAAAATATTAAATTTATGAATATTACATATTTTCCAATAATAAATAATGTATATATTAATGTAAATTATAATAATATAAATAATATTAATAATAATAATAATATAAATAATTTTTATTCGAATAATAATTCAACTTTAGATGGAAGTTTTAATTCAAATAGTAAAGAAGACAAATCATTTTATAATAATAATAATAAAAAAATTTATTTTCATGAATTTAATTCAGAAATTTTTAAACTTAAATCATTTAATGAACAATTATTAAATTTATTAAAAATTTATCCAGAAATTGAGGATTTAGAACTTAATGATATAAATAATGATTCATATTTTAGTATTTTATGGACTCCTGTAATAATAGATCAAAATAAATATAATGAAAAAATAGGTAATATTAATTTTGAAGTTTTTTATACTTTTAAATCAAATTATTCTAAAAATTCAGCTCATCATATGAATATTATAGGAATTAAAGAAAAAAATTTTTTTGGTAACGAAATTGATAATGAAAATGAAATTCCTTATTTTAATAGTTTTTGGTTTTTAAATCAAAATAATTTAATTAGTTTTAATAATAATATTAATAATAATTCATTTTTTATTCAACAAAAACAAAATGAGTTTTTAATTTTAAATAAAAAATATTTCAATTTTCTTAAATATAATTTAGATATATATGAAGATATATAATTAATTATTTATTTTTTTAATATTTTTATTATAGTGAGTATTTTTGATTTGTATTAATAAAATTTTTTCTTATCTTTTTATATATAATTAAATATATTTATGTATTGTTTATAATTTGTTACAAGCATTTTTATATAATTAATTTATTTTTATTTTTTTATTATATTTAATTATAATTAAATTTTAAATTATAAATTAAATTTATTTAATAAAAATTTAATATTTTTATTTTTATATTAAATAAACTTTTAATATAAATAATATAAAATTAATTTTTAATGTAAATAATTAAATTAATTCTATATATATATAAATAGAAATGAAAACTTTAATCATCTTCTTTTATAAATTCTTCTTTAATATTAATTTCTTCTTGGTTTTTTAATACTTCAACATTAGCAACATCTTCAGAAAATGCATAACCTCTATATTCATATTCTTCAGGATTAATATCAATTGCAAATTTTGTATTTATTTGACCTGTAATTTCAACTTCATTTGGATTTTTTATTCTTGATTTTATTAGACTAGTAATTTTTTTTGTTGAATAACTTTGTATTTTTTTTAATTTTCTTAAACCAAAAAATACAATTCTTAATCCATATTCTAAAGAAAAATATATTAAAATCATAAAAAGTTGAGTTGCCCAAAAATGAATATTTAAAAATAAAATAGGAAAAATTTTATATATTTTTTGATCACTAAACAATGAAAAAGTAGATTCAATATAAAAAATAATGAAATAAGAACCAATAGAAAATAAAATTAAACCAGAAGAAATAAAATTATGAATATTCGTATCAAAAAATAATTTAGTATTAACAACAATAACAATACTAGTTAATATTGCCGCACCTATAGTATTAATATCTAAATCAATATCATCATTAAAATAAGAGTTAGAATAAGATAAAACAAAAGTATTTATATAAAAAATAGCAAAAGAAATTCCACAAGCATATAAATAATATTTAAATATCATTTTTGCATTAAAAAATAAATTATCCATTCCATTTTTATAAGGCATATTATTTTTTAACATCTTTTCATAACTAGTTTCTCTATCATATGTCGCATACCATCCAACAGGCCAAGCAGTAAATAAAATATTATAAAAAGTATCCATAAAAGAATCATAAAATAAATAACCTGAAAAATAAGAATAAAAAGCAAAAATTACTAAAGGAAAACAATAAATAGTATTTTTCCATAAAACATAAATAATTGCATATGTATTTTTTCTATAACATTCTCTTCCATAAACAAATAAAAGTCTTCTTAAAAAACAAAATTTACCTATTGAATAATCACTTGCTCTTGCTGCTTGTCCACCTTCATTACCAAATATTCCTATTCCGATATCTGCTTCATTTATCATATTAACATCATTTGCACCATCTCCAATTGACATAGTAATTTTAGATGGGTCTAATTTTTTTATTAATCTTACAATATCTGCTTTTTGTTTAGGACTAACTCTAGCACATATTACAACTTTACTTTTTTGCATTGCTTCTTTAAATATTTTTCTTATGTTTTCAAATTTTTTGCTGGGATTTAATACTTTAGTTAAACTGTTTCCAGTTATTACTAATATTAAATCTAAATTATTAAGATCTAATATTTCTTCGACTAATATACGATTTATTTCATCTAAATTTTCAGAATCTATTATTACTGATTTATCATTTGATGAAATTAAACCACAGGAATATCCAATACTAACTGCTGTAAAAGGATGGTCACCTGTTAACATAAAAATTTTTATTCCAACTTCTTTTATAAATTGTAATGTTTCAAATAAATGATCTTGTAAACAATCTTCAATTGCTGTAGCTCCTAATAATTCTAAATTTTTTTCCACTTTTTCATACAATGCTTCAAGTAATTCAGATTTTAATTTAGGGTTAGTTGATTTTATAATTTTTTTATAATTTATTAAAAATTTATTATATTCTTCAGGATTAACAATTTTTTTAGCAACTAATAATGTTCTTAATCCTTTTGTTCCAAATTTTTTTAATTCATTTAAAGTATAATTTAAATTAATTGATTTTTCGCTATCTAATAAAGGAGATATTTTACTATCTGCCCCTTTACAATATAATTCAATATTATCAGTTTGCATATTTTTAACAATCACACTCATTCTTTTTCTATCTGAAGAAAATTCACATATTTGTAATAATTTATATTTAACTATGTTTCCTTTAAATTTTATCATTATTTCTCCATTTGCATTTCTATCAAAAAATTCAGCTCCGAAATATTTCGCTGCATTGACAATTGATAATTCATCTGGAGAAGATGCGTTATAAGTAATATTATTATCTTTATCTTTTTCAGGTATAACTGTATGACATATAGCTAAACTTAAAACATATTCTTCTATTGAATTTACTAATTCTTTATTATCTGTATTTTTCATATCGGAAAAAAATTTATCATCACAAAAATCAACATTTACTATTTTTTTACTTTCATATTCACTTTTTTTTGAATGTAAATCTGAACCATATGTTTTATTACCTATAACCATATATCTAAATTTCATTACATTTTTTGTTAATGTTCCTGTTTTATCAGAAAAAATATAATGAACTTGACCTAATTCTTCATTTAATCCTGAAGTTTGAACATTACATGCTCTATGATTTTTACGATCATATAAATTAGCATCATTCATTATAAAAAATGCTTGAAAATATCTTATCATTTCTATTGTTACTATTAAACTAATTGGAACTAAATTATTTGTAGAAAGAAACCAAACAAACAAAACAGTAATAAATGATTGTGAAACATTATCTTTAAACATATAATCTTTTTTCTCAATTGTATAAATAATAGAAAATACTAAACTTATTACAAATTGTAATAATACAATAAACATTAATATAATACTTGTGAATTTAGTTACTAAACTATATTTTGTACGTGCTCTTTGAGAATTTAACATAATTTTACTATTATGACCAGTATAAATTACAATTCCAATAATATAATCTGTGTTTTTTAAAGAAGAACCTCTTAATAAAAAATTATTATAATCAATTGAACTTATTTTTTCTTCATGATTTATATTCATTTTTGAAGTTCCATCAAAAAGATATAAATTAAAATCTGGTTTTTGAGTTTGAATTGTTAAATCTAATTCATTAGTTTTATTTATTACTTCATCTAATGTTAATTCATTTTGACCTGCTGTATACCAATTATATATATCTTTTATACTTTCTTTATGTTTTAAATTAGTTTCTCCATCTAAATTTTTTGTTTCAATAAATGCACTTCCATTTTTATTTGAAGAATATATTAAAATTAAATCAGCTGGAAAATATTTATCTTTATCAACTTTAATTATATTTCCTGGACTTAAATTTTTCCATTCACTTTCTACAAATCTATTATTTTGAAAAAGTTGAGTTTTTGAATTATTTTCTCTTTCATCACTTTTTTTTCTTTTATAATCTTCAAAATAATCTTTTACTCCATTTAAACCAACAACCATTATTAATGGAACTAAAATTGTGGGTACCCTATTTGATTGAGAAATAGAGGGAATCATTTGTAAAATAGCTAAAAATAAAAAATAAATATTTGAAATTTGATGAAATTGTTCATATAAAATTTTTGGAAATGCATTGTAAAAAGTATATTTAGATGTACATATTTCATTATTTAAAAATTTTTTATCCAAATTTTGAATATTTAATTTAGTATTTACTACGTATAAATTAGATTGAGAAGGAGAATTTTTATTTATTTGATTGTTATTATTGATTTCTAAATTATTTAAATTTATATCATTTATTGAAAATTCTTCTAAATTGGCTTTTTTAACTTTATTAATTAAATCATCTTTCATAATTTAAATATTAAATAATTAATAAAACAAATAAATAATAATATATATTTTAATTAACTAAATAAATATTTTTTATAAATTAATTTTTTAATACAATAAATGATAAATATATTGTTTAATTAAATATTATTTGGGGATTGGGGATTGGGGATTGGGGA
>JAEEGK010019339.1_pt1 | contig 14621 bp, 18 predicted proteins | sample 8958771 | NCBI WGS metagenome assembly JAEEGK01 (sample SAMN16246547, study PRJNA631951) | gut metagenome | biome: gut microbiome; feature: rumen; material: SC-attached | host: Bos | place: Iran: Karaj | collected 2018-10
GACACAAACAAAGTGTTATATAACAGAAGCATCAGCAATTGATAAAAACACTATTATCTTAGGTACAGAACCAGATACAACACACCAAAAGAATGAATATACATCATATGAATTGTTAAAGAAAACTGAAAAGTTATATCAAGTTATTATTGAATACTATAATAAAAAGAACTAATTTTAGTTCTTTTTTTATTCTTTAACGTATCTTTTAGTTTTTCTTCTTTCCATTAATTTTTCATATATTTTAACCATTGCATATGTATCTAATTCACAATAACGAAGTAATCTTTCTCGAATATATGCTTGAGTTTCTTCACTTTGAAGTGATAAATCTGCAAAATAATTCATAGCTTCACTACCATTATGGATTAAATCTAGATTATGATAATCTAAACTAGGATCATCAGGAAATAATGCTGGTAAAACATATTTAATAGAATATGACCCTTTCATTGCTTTATTATAATAATAACGATTTTTAAATGGTACCATCAAATCTTTTACATTATCATGAATACACATTAAGTGTTCTCTTAAATCAGGGTACATATTAGCTAAGTTTTTAATAACAGTTTTTTCAAAAGACATATTATATGCCAGTACACATACATCTTTAGGAATATCACTTACTAATCTTTCTGCAAGTTCTCTTCTAGGGTCAAACCCAGCTTTAGCTAAAAACTCTTTATGATATAATTCATCATTTTCCATAATATGTAATGAATATTGAAATGGTATTTGTTCATAAGGACGTGTTCCATCATACTTAGGTATTGGGCTTTGAAATGTTTCAAAATCTAAAAAGTATAGTGGATAAGTTAAAGTATTTAAAAACTCTTCTACTTTATCATCATCAATTTCATCTTCCATATCATTTAATTCGTGAATTATTTGTTGTTTATATTTAGCATTTATTTTACTATTTAATAAGTCTTCATAAGTTAATAAGCCTTGTTTATATAATTTAACTTTATCTTTTTTATACATTCCAGCAATATTAAAGACATTATTCTTTGGTAAATGACGTGAACAATAACTAAAATATGGACACGCATATGGTTTAAAACAATAATTATCTAAATCTATTTCATTTTCTTTACCATTTTTTAAATAATCATTTATCTTATTAATGTTATTTTCTACATCTTTTTGCATATCTAAAACATCATTAGTTACATCATTAATAACAAACATTTTATCTAAATCTAATTCACCATTTTTAACATAATCACCATTAATAGTAACAATAGAAGCTTTTTTAACGTTATAACCTAGTTTTTCTAATATATATACTTGATAAGATAAATCTACTTTAAAATTATCTTTCATCTTAGTAGAACCTTTAACTTCATATATTTCTACATCATTACCATTTTTCTTTAATATATCAACACTACAGAAATTATTATTATAGTTAAATGATGCTTCACAAACTACAACATTTTCTTCTTTTAAAACTTCATCAGTTTCATTAATCATCTCTGATAGATTATTATTATAATCAATTAATATATGATCATCAAACAAATGTCTTGCAATATCATGAACTAATATACCATTATCTAGTACATTTTCATTATCTATCTTACCTTTTTCTTCAGGTTTGTTTTCTAGTAACCATAAAAGTTTTCTACATTGCATTCCATCACAATATTTTGTTTTAGATAAACTCATTTACTACCTCCATAATTTCTAGCACCAAAAATTTTTGTTCCAATTCTTACGATATTAGTACCAACTTCAATAGCTAATTTATAATCACTACTCATACCAATAGATAATAATTCTAATTGATAAGTGTTCTTTAATTCATTCATTTTCTTAAATGATTCTTTAATTAAGTAAGTATCATTAGTATTAGGAGCTATAGCCATTAAACCAAGTAATTTAATATTACTAAGAGTTTTAACATAATTAATTAAATTATCTAAATCTTCTAATTTACAACCAGTTTTATTAATATCATTAGAAATATTAACTTCGATTAAGATATTAACTATTTTATTATTTTTAATAGCTTCTTTATTAATTACATTAGCTAATTTAATAGAATCAACTGATTCAATTAGATAAATATTTCTTTTAACAATATCTTTTACTTTATTAGTTTGTAAATGACCTATCATATGCCATTTGATATCACTTGGTAAACTATCCATTTTACTAACTAATTCTTGAACATAATTTTCACCAAAATCTCTTATTCCAAGATTATAAACATTCATTATTTCATCATTAGATTTTGTTTTAGATACTGCTACTAAAGTAATTTTACCTAACTCTTCTTTTAATTCATTTATTGTCTTTTCTAAATCATTCATATAACACCATAATTATTATATAATAAAAGAACTAGATTTACTAGTTCTACTTTACTATTTACGTCTACTATTATACTTCGCATTTGATAATAAACTAAGTCCAAAATTAATTCGATCAACTAATCCTGGTAATGGTAATTCACCTTTTATAATACTAATCATTTCCATCGCTTTATCTCTTGATTCATTACAAAGATTAGCATCATAATAATCACGACTTGCTGATTTAGTTATTTCTTCATTTGTTTCTAAATCAATTCCTTTACCAACACCATTTAAAGTAATTAATAATCTATTGTTTTTTAAGGTAAAATCAATAATATCTTGTCTATCTTCATAAGTACGAATTACATTGATACTAAAATCACTTGTTAATACATCAAATGATGTAGTGTATGAAATAGTATTACCTTTTTTAGCTAGAGAAGTTTTACTAAAATCAATTATTCCATTATTATGAAAAGAAAACTCTCTTTTGTTTTTACCTTTTGTTTTATTAACATACCAATCAACTCTTCCAAAATCTACTTCAAATTCTTTTTGTTCATTTTTATAATCATAATTATCGTCAATTAAAGTAAATGTTACAAGTGGTTCATGAATATTATTTTTTTTTACATTATCTAAATTAAATCTATTATCATTAGCTCTTTCTATTTCTTTTATATGAATATCATCAATATTCTTTAAATCAGAAGAATATGCATCAAAGAATTTATCTTCCCATGATAAACCTTGCTTATTCATATAATCTTCAGCTAATTTCATTTGATTTAATACTTCTTTAACTACTATTAGTTCTTGTTTACTATTCATAATATCACCCTACTTCTTTTTATTTTCTTTAATTGTCTTTTTAATAAATCTCCTTTTATCATTTAAGATGTCTTCACTATCAGATACTCTATTAATACTATATGTATCCATTCTTAAGATAAAGTACTCATTAAGTGCTTTTAGGTATCTATCCATATAATTATTTTCATCCATTCTAAAGAAGAATTTATGAATAGCTTCTTTATCACTACTAGAGATATTACGTAAGATATAAAAATGAACTAAATCATTACCTTTTTCATCAGCTTTTTTATAGGATTGACCAGCACCAGCATATTTTGTATGTACAAGTGGTGTATCAGTAATAAATTCTCTTATATCATTATTAATTAATGAACGATAAAAGAAAATATAACGATATTCTTCTGGTACATCATACTTATCAAAAAAAGATGTTAATAATTCTTTTTCACAAGATGATGCACTATCATCAATTATCGTATATTCTACTCTATCTATATCAGTTTCTTTAACTTTAAAATATGTTCTTCCCATTTAAACCACCATTTATTTTCTACATAGATTGTATATTGAATAAACCATTAATCCAACACCAATACCAAATAATATTGGTCCATATATTGTAGTTAGTTTATTAGCCATAAAACCAACTAAACCACCACCTAATAAAATTAATATAACATATAATATTTTCATAATTCCTCTTATCTAGTTAATCTTTTATGTGGCTTATAGAATACTATTTCTTCACCACGCATATTTCTTATAAAATTATCAGAAATAGCAAGACACTCACTTTCGGTTAATAAATCTGTATTAATTAATGATAAATCACCATCAACATCTTTTTCAAATGATGAACCAATTGTAAGACATACTAAGTTATTTACCATCCATTCACCATTCATATATAGATTTTCTCTACCATCATCATTTTTAGCTAGTTTACCAGTTAAATTCATTAGTTTTCTAAGATTCTTATTGTGCATTCCTTTTATAGCTAACGTTGGTGTACCACAATCAGCACCATACATACCTATAACAGCTGCTTCTTCATTAGATAAACTTTCAACTAATTCTCTAATTTTATTATCATATTTACATTTATCTAGTATATTTAATAAAGTATAATGAGCCAGTGTATCTCTAAATGCTTTCTTTTTTTCAAGTGGAACACTTTTATACATATCTTTTATTTCATCAAAAGAATAGTAATAATTATCATATAAATAAATTTTATCTTCCATAATAGTCCTCAGATGCATATATTATAACACAAATTATTTTACAATACAAAAAACTAGATATTATCTAGTTTTATTTATCTATCGCATTTTGATTTTTGATTATCTACTCTATCAGTAAAATAGCATTGATTACTATATGCATGGTAATAATAGAAAGCTGAATAATCATTATCATTACTATTAAGTGAAATAGCTAGATTATAACTTACTCCTAAACTATTTAATTCATCAGTAATTATTTTAGAATATTTTGTGTTTAAACTCTTAGCTTCTTCTTTAGTTTCAGCTTTAATCCAAACATTAACCCATGTAGATAAATCTCTTGGAATATAACTAATATTATCACTTATATATCGATGATTATTTTCAAAAGCTTTAACTTCTTCATAATAATATTTAATATCACCATTATATTTTACAGGAACTGAAACAATATCATATTCTACAAATTTAACAGTTATTTTATTAGTAAATGGGAATTTATCATTCAAGTAATTTACTAAACCATTATATATATCATTATATTGATAATTATCACCATAGAATTCTGTATATGGATTATGTTTTATTTTATATTTTCCACCTTTATAATTTATAATTAATTCATTATCACCACAATCATCGATACATGTTCTATCTTTTCCATATAATGTGTTTTTAGTAACATCGATATCATTCTTATCAATATTATATTTTTCAACAAAATAGTTAATTGCTCTTTTCTCTAATTTACTTTTTTCAAAATTAAAACACCCAGTTACTGTAAATAATACTACAACTAGTATTACCATAAATAATTTCTTTTTCATTTTACTCTCCTTAATTATTATAACTAATTTTCTCTAATAAAACTACATCTAATATCAATAATATCTTTTAAATCTATAATAGTTTTATCTACAAAGATTATTTTACCATTTACTTTATCTATTCTACGAATTATACCAGTAAATTCATTATAATCTCCACCAGATTTCTTTTTATCTTTAATGAAATATAATACACTAACTTCTGGTTTTTCTTTAAGATGATCTTCTATTAATTGTAATTTCATATCTATTTCATACTTCATATCTTCAGATAATTCTTTTTTACCTTTAGTAAGTCTTGCTGTTTCTTTAACAGATTCAGAGTAACCAGTAAGAGCTGCAAAAGAAGAAAACTGGGCAGCACGTTCCATTATACTCATTCTTTTATGATTAACGGGGTCAAAATGCGTTATATTAATTATTTCATCATACTTACTCATCCTCTATGACCTCCTACTTGTCCATTACGTTCACGGGTTGTTGCACCTTCTTCTAAATCCATTCCTTTGAATATTGCATTCTTACCATATTTGTTTTTAATATCAAGAATAGTTTTTTGAATTCTTTTTTCTACTTTTTCATCTTCTAATTCTTTTTTCTTATTAGCTTCTTCAATAACACTATTAGAAAATAAATCAAACTGTTTAATTACTTTTTCATTAACTACACTATCTTCATTAACTAAATTACATACTGTTATATTAATACGTCTTGTTAATAAACTTGGATCAACTATTCTATCAAATAATTCCATAACTGCTTTCATAATTGTTTTAGTTGATGCGGTTTTATGATCTAATCTAATTGTTCCATGAGCAGGTTTTGGTATACTTCTTCCATAAAAATCTTTTTTAATTTCACCAGAAAATCTATCTAAGTTACTAATATCATATCCAACAGTTAAAACTACTAAATCAGTTACATAATGTTTGTCAACCATATCTAGTGTAATATTTTCCGTCATTTCTCTTACAATTAACCTTGTTTTTTTATAATCATATGGAACATGTAATACTTGTCCACTAGATAAACTATTAGTAATAGGTTTATAACTTTTTACATCACTTATTTTTACTGGTTCATATCCCCATGCATGATCTATTAAAAGTTCTGCATTAACTCCAAATAAATTAAACAATTTATTTTCATTCTTTAATGATGTTAGACAAACATCACCCATAGTATATATTCCATTTTCTTCTAGTTTCTTACTAATTCCCTTACCTACTCGCCAAAAGTCAGTTAATGGTCTATGATTCCACAAAAGTTTCCTATATGTCATTTCATCAAGCCCTGCTATTCGTACACCTTTATCATCAGCTTTTGCATGTTTAGCAACAATATCCATAGCTACTTTAGCTAAATACATATTAGTACCTATTCCACCAGTAGCAGTTATACCTGTTGTATCATATACATCAGTAATTATTTTAGTAATTAACTCTCTAGGTTTCATTTTATATAGTTTTAGATAATTAGTTATATCCATAAATACTTCATCTATAGAATATACATAAATATCTTCAGGAGCTAAATACTTAAGATAAACATTATATATTTTATTACTATAATTCATATAATATTTCATTCTTGGAGGTGCTACTATATAATCAAGTTCTAATTTTATATTTTCTTTTAATTCAATATCATCACTTGATTTACCAATAAAAACTCCTTTAGCTTTTATTTTCCTTGCTTTATTTATCTCTTTTACTTTCTCAACTACTTCATAAAGTCTACTTCTACCGGATAGACCATATTGTTTAAGTGATGGCGTTACAGCTAGACAAATAGTTTTTTCTGTACGTGATAAATCTGCTACAACAAGATTAGTTGTAAGAGGATTTAGATTACGTTCTACACACTCTACAGATGCATAAAAACTTTTAAGATCAATACATGCATAAATTCTATCCATAACACATCACCTTATCTATCTTTATTATATCAAAAAACTAGCTATTTAATTAGCTAGTTTTACTATTTATTTTTCTATTTTAACTAAAATATTATCATTACCTAAATCAGATAAATTATCAATATGACCTATCTTAGTATAAGAATAACTTGTATTAAATGATTTATAAAAAATTACTAAGCAATTATCACCATATAACATAATATCACCTTTATTAATATTCTTAACATTAACTGGATTACTAGGTAAATTATTATCTAAATAAATATACTTTTCATTACCATTTAATTCATTCATATTAAATTCTTTTGGTAATAATTTAATAAATTCATTAACTGTATCATTATTTTCTAAATTAGCTAAGTAAGTATGATTGTTTATTATTACATTCATAGTTAAGTCATTTTCACCTTCTTCAATTAAATTCCAAGTTAAGCCATTATCATTACTTATAAAATATAAATCTTTATTTTCATAACCTTGTTTCTCTTCATTAATTACATAAATACTACAATGTAATTTTAATAGATTGTTTTCATAATATGGTACATCTTCAATAGTTAATAATGATACATCAGGGTTATCATAATTAATTATAGAATTATTAAAGGTTTTACCACCATCTGTTGTTACATACAAAGCAAAATATTTACCATTATCTTTAATATTATTGGGTTTCTTAACTGCAAACCCCATATTTTCATTTAAGAAAACAAATTTAGGTTCTAAACTAACTATTACTTGATTAGTAGTAATTCTTTCAAATGTCTTACCATCATCAATACTTTTTTCTACCCCAACTATTTGATTTTGTCCAATAACTGAATCTAAATATTGAAATCTTAAAATAGTATTATCAAACTTAATATAATACAAAGTATTTTCATTAGTATATTCTCTTTTTGGTAATAGTAATATTAATCCAAGAGAAACTATGATAACAAGAATAATAATACTAATTATTATTTTCTTTTTCATAAAACTCCTATAGATATTCTACTAATTCATTTATATCTTTTCTTGTATTATGCATTGGACTAGGTTTAAAATCATCAGTATGGTAACCTAATGGAATTAAGCAGACTGGTTCATATTCTAAATTAAATGTTTCTTTAACTTTTTCATCATCAAACATTCCAACCCAAACACTATCAACACCAATATTAGCTGCTTCTAAGATCATATGAGTTGCAACAATACTTGCGTCTATTTCATGTGATGAATGAGCTCCCTTATGGAAAGATGCATCTTTATTTCCACAAACAAGTAACACTGTCTTAGCTCCATAAATACATGGTGAACATTCATTAATTTTATTTAGTGCTTCATCACTTTCAATAACATATATTTTTATTGGTTGACTATTCTTGGCTGTTGGTGCAATTCTTCCTGCTTCAAGTATTTTAGCAAGCTCTTCTTTTTTTACTTTTTCATTTTTAAAATTTCTTGTTGAATATCTTTCTCTTATAACATCTTCAAAATTCATAATTCCTCCTTATTTAGAATGATCTTTTTTCCATTTTTTAATAGCTTCTAATCTTTCTTTAAATTTTATTTCATTACCTTGGGTAGTAGGTAGATAATATTCTTTACCTTTAAGAGATGGTGGCATACATTCCATATTAGTTAATTTATCTTTAGCATCATGTGCATATTGGTATCCCTTACCATAATTTAAATCTTTCATTAATTTTGTTGGTGCATTACGAATTACTAATGGAACTGGTTCTGCTAACATCTTTTTAGCATCACTTGCTGCATAATTATATGCATTATAACAAGCATTAGATTTGGGTGCTATAGACATATAAATAACTGCTTCTGCTAAATGAACATTACATTCTGGTACTCCAATAAAGTGGCAAGCATGATAAACGTTTACGGCTACATTTAGTGCATTTGTATCAGCTAGTCCGATATCTTCACTAGCAAAGCGACAAATACGTCTTGCTAAATATATTGGATCTTCTCCAGCTTCAAGCATACGAGAAAGCCAATAAACAGCAGCATCAGGATCACTATTTCTCATTGATTTATGTAAAGCAGATATTATATTATAATGTTCTTCACCATTCTTATCATAAAGAAATGTTTTTTTAGTTAAACAATCTTCAATAGATTCTTTAGTTACTTTAATAACACCTTTTTTATCAATTTCACTATTTATTACAATCATATCCAAAGTTGTTAATGCACTTCTTGCATCTCCATTAGCAAAATCTGCTATTATTTTTAAATTATCATCAGTTATCTTTACTTTTTCTTTTCCAAAACCACGATTATCTTTTAAAGTTCTTTTTAATAAAACCATGATATCATCACTAGATAATTCTTTAAGTACAAATACACGACAGCGTGATAAAAGGGCGTTATTTACTTCAAAAGAAGGATTTTCTGTAGTAGCACCAATTAAAACGATTGAACCACGTTCTACAAATGGTAAGAATGCATCTTGTTGAGCCTTATTAAAACGATGTATTTCATCTACAAAGACAATTGTTCTAATACCAAGTCTTTTATTTTTATCTGCATCTTCCATAACAGCTTTTATTTCTTTAATACCAGCTGTTACAGCAGAAAAAGTAATAAACTCAGACTTTGTTTGTTTAGCAATAATTCTCGCTAAAGTTGTTTTACCTACACCTGGTGGCCCCCAAAAAATCATCGATGAAATATTATCACTTTCAATCATTTTTCTAAGTAATTTACCTTCACCAATTAAATGAGTTTGACCTACAAATTCATCTAAATTAACTGGTCTCATACGTGATGCTAATGGTTCATTACTTGATATTTCAAATAAAGATGCTTGTTCCATAATATTTCACTCCCTTAACATTATTATAACATTAAAGAAGATATTTCTATCTTCTTTATTTTAAGTTTAACAAAATAGTTTTTTGTCCTTCATCATAGTAATATTCAAAATCATATTGATTATTTTCTTAATCTTGAATTGTAAAATAATATTTACCACTATCCCAACCACTAATTAATAATGTATGAATATCTTTATCAGTATCAACTACTTTAACATTACCTTCTTTATTTTGGGCTGTAAAACTAATTACTTCTATTTTACCAACTAAATTAATATCAAGGTAATCAATATTACGATATGTTTCAAATTTAGAGCCACCTACTCCACCTCTTAAAATAATAATTGTAACAAGAGAAACTAAAGCTATTCCCAAAGAAGCTAGTTTATATTTCTTATGATCAAATAAATTTAATACCACCACAATAATTATTAAAAAGCATGATATTCCAGAAAGTAAATGATGGGGAAAACTTTCAATTGCGCTATTAATATAACCAAATCCTAAAAATACTAAAAAAACTATCATTGGAGAAAGGATTAAAACACTTAACCAGTTTTTCTTATTTATATAGTACCCAATATATCCCATAGGAATGCAAGCTAATGTCCAATAAAACCAATATCTATAATATCCAAAAAGTTTCCAGCCCATATCACTAAATGGTACTTGTATTAAATATACTAAAGGTTGACTAATTAAAAAGAATACAAAGCATTTTAAAGCACTATCTAAAGGACTTTTACTATTTGAAATAATTACTATTCCAAATAATATCCACCATTCAAAAGAAATAGCTATATCTCGAAATGATGTATCGCGGGTTATTGGAAGTAAAGCCATAATTGCTGTATAAGTACCAGCAATAATAGCAAATATAATTAATTTCTTCCAAGTTAAATTAATACCACCAAATAATTTTTTCATAATAACCTCACTTCATACATATTATAACATAGTGAATAACTATTTTTATATTATCTTCTTAATATCTTTTTCCATATCTTCTGGTTTAAAAGTAGGAGAATATCTTCCAACAACCTTACCTTCTCTATCTACTAAGAATTTAGTAAAGTTCCATTTAATATCACCATCTTTTTTTAGTGTTTTACTAATCTTTTCTACTGCTTTCATAGCCATTTTATTTTTTAATCCTTCAATTTTATCATCTTTTATTTGTTCTTTTAAATATGTATATAATGGTAATTCATTTTCACCATTAACATCTGCTTTAGTAAATTGATCAAATGAAGTATTATATTTTAAAGCACAAAATTCATGTATTTCATCATCAGTACCAGGAGCTTGACTTCCAAATTGATTACATGGTACATCAATTATTTCAAGTCCTTTATCATGATAAGTTTTATATAGTTTTTCAAGTCCCTCGTATTGAGGAGTAAAACCACAACCAGTAGCTGTATTAACTATAATTAATACCTTTCCTTTAAATTCACTAAGAGATACATCTTTACCATCTCTAGCTTTTAATGTTAAATCATAAATCATTATTATCCCTCCTTTAATAATTTATTTTTTTATTTAAAAATAATAGTGTAATTGATATTAAATATGCAAATATATATATTGTTGGAATAACTATATAAACATTATTAATATTACCCATTAAAAACCCATAAAAATCATATTTAAAAGTTAAACCACCATCATTAATATGAATTAAAACCATACTAATATAATAAATAGAATATATAAACATAGGTATTATTCCCAATAATCCATATTTATATTTAATTTCATGTTTTTCATATTTAATATATGTAATAATAGATAAAACAGGAATAATTAAATGAAGAAATAAATTATTGTTATTATACATTGCATAAAAACCATATTGTGGACTTAAGAAAAATAATGTAACTACAAAAGTTAAAGTAATAGCAGATGTACCAATAAAATATAATATATAAACAAACTTAGGTATTTCTTTTATTTTCTTTTTTAATAATTTACTTTCATATATTGCCATTATTAAAGCCATAATACCCATTAATATATTTGAATCAACGGTATAAAACTTAAACATTTCCATTTTAGGTAATTCAAGTAGAGTTTTATCAGGCATAAATTTGATACCATTAAACATAAATATATTAATAACTATAACTAATATTACTATTGTAATATTTAAAATATATGATTTTTTAATATTCTTCATATTATCACCATTAGCCTAAAGCCACATCTAAAATCATCATTACGATAAAACCAAAAGCAAAACCCATAGTGCCAAGATTAGAATGATGTCCTATTTGTGATTCTGGTATTAATTCTTCTACTACAACATATATCATTGCACCAGCTGCAAATGATAATAAATAAGGAAGTATTGGTACTACTAAGCTAGTTAATAATATAGTAATACCTCCAAATATTGGTTCTACTATACCAGATAATACACCATATAAAAATGATTTACCTTTACTATTACCTTCTTCTTTAAGTGGCATTGATATAATAGCACCTTCTGGAAAGTTTTGAATAGCTATACCAATAGATAAAGCTATTGCTCCAGCTATAGTAATAGTACTATTACCACTAATTGCACCGGCTAAAGCAACACCTACTGCCATACCTTCTGGAATGTTATGAAGTGTTACAGCAAGAACCATCATCATAGATTTACCTAATTTTGATTTAATACCTTCTGGTTCTTTACTTTTTAAATGTAAGTGTGGAATTATATTATCAAGTATTAATAAAAATATAATACCTAAGATAAAACCTATAGTAGCCGGTAACCAAGCTATTATATTTTGTTCTTTTGCCATATCAATAGATGGTATTAATAAAGACCATACTGATGCGGCTACCATAACACCTGATGCAAAGCCTAATAATATTTTCTCTAATTTATTATTTATTTTATTTTTCATTAAGAATACCATACCAGCACCTAGAGTTGTACCTATAAATGGTATTATTAATCCAATAAACGTATTCATCTTACCTCCTTTTTCCCCACAAGTTGGCTATTATAACATTTTATTATTTATTTTCCTCGACATATTGTTGATATTCTTCTTCTATTCTTCTCTTTTCTTCACCAGATAAAGATACTTCTAAGTGATGAGATTTAGCAAAATTCCATTCACTATTTAGTTCTTTTTCCGTTAAACTCATATCTGTACCAGATCCAACATAAATTAATCTTTTATTCTTATATATCCAAGAAAAACCATGTTCCATTTCCCAAGGTACTTCAAAGAAGAAATATATAGTATCACCAAGAGATGTAATAGTATCTAATTTAACATATTTCATAATACTATCTTTATCTACATCAATTGGCATATGTTTAAGATATAAATCAATATTATATCCATATTCTTTTAGAAATCCTCGATAAGCCCATAGGGTTGATGTAATGGCATCAGAGAAATCATTATGATTAAATGATTTAACAACTCTTGCCATATTTTCAATTTCATTAAGAACATTATCATCGTTAGAATATGAAATAATACAATGAGTGTTTAATCCTGGTACTTCTATTTTACCTTCTATTTCATCACCTTTTAAATAAAGATCTTCTACATAATTTGATTCTAGTTTTCTTTTATTTATTGGTTCTTTATGTCTTAAAGCATTTTCTAAGTCAACACTATAATTATAGGTTTTACTTTTACCATTTTTATAATTTACTCGTGTACCCTTATTATACTCATAATATGTAGTTTCTACACTTTCTATATCATCTAAACTAATAAATAAATCATTACCTGGTTTACCATCTAAATCTATTAAATTATTTTTAGTAACATATAAATTATTATTTACTTTAACACAGTATTCATCAATTTCTTGTTGATGTCTTTCAACTTCATCTATCTTACTATTATAGTTTTTATTACGTACAAAGAATGAATATAAAAATGCTATGTATGTAAAACCTAAGATTATTCCTATCATATAAAAATCTTCTACATAAATTGATGCATATATAATAACTGGTATTAAAAATGTAAAAATATAAAATATTTTATCTTTAAAACTTTTATCAGTTTTTATACTTTCAATTAATTTATCTTTTTTTACTTCATTATTTTCCATAATAATTCCTTTCTTAATCTACACAATAATCAAATATATCTACATCAAAATTAATATCTATTTTAGTTGAATCAATAATATTAATATTTATCTTCCTTTAGTTGTTTCTTCAACATAGTCTTTTTGTTCGACTTTTGTATCACCTAAAGGGCATACTTTCCTAAATGGACTTTGTGATATACGTCCTAATGTAATAACTTGACCAACTTCAAACTTTGAATGATTATCATCTGGATATTCATACGTTCTTGTTTCTTCTTCATCATTCATTTTAATTACTATATCTTCTTCAGTTAAATCTACTATTACACCTAAATCAGGATTTATATTACTTGCTTCAATACATGTTTCTACTTCTTTTAATATTTCTTCATTACTTCTATTATTTCTTGCTTTTTCTCTTTCTTTTGCATGTTTATATGTTTCACGAAGAGAAAGTGCATAATCCATTGGTACTTCATGATCATCTTCAAGATTACCTTCTATTATTTTTACTGTATTAATTTTATATGTATCTAGGTTATCAGTATCACTAAATAATAGTTTTATAAATTTCTTTTTAGCATTTTCGTCATTATTAGATAAAAGAATAGCTAGTTGTAATCGTTCTTGATAAAATTCTTATGAATTATGAT
>JAEEGK010019340.1_pt1 | contig 14621 bp, 15 predicted proteins | sample 8958771 | NCBI WGS metagenome assembly JAEEGK01 (sample SAMN16246547, study PRJNA631951) | gut metagenome | biome: gut microbiome; feature: rumen; material: SC-attached | host: Bos | place: Iran: Karaj | collected 2018-10
CCGGCTATGACCAGTGCGTCAATGCCGCTCTCAATCTGCCAGTCAATAAGACGGCCGAAGTTCTCGTAATCCACACCTGTCTCTGTGAACGGTGTGACAAGGGCTGTTGCAGCTCCGCGGAAAATAGGTTCCTTTCCTTTCATGTTCTTCTCCCTGACAGCAAAAAAAAGACCGATGCGCCAGCTGTGCATCGGCCTGTAAATACCCTTTAAACCGTTTCCGGCTCTTAAAGCATTAATACATAGCTCTCCGCATCAGCGACAGTCAAACAGATGTTCTCTGCTCAACCAAGAGAGGGTCGCAGGCTCTCTCTTTCGGCGGTATCCCCTTTCATCCTGGCAACGGCCCTTGCAAGGCCTTTGGCACCATGACTAATCTTGTCTACCGCACCTCTATCCTTTAAATGCAATGTTGTCTGTACTTAACCACAAATGTTACTGTGTGTCAATACAGGTGGCGTTTTAGTTAATAACCTGCATGACTCTACGGCCCATCCTCTACCGTCCATCAGATGGAAAATAAACGAAAACATTCGAAAAAAGGATTTTTCGTGCAACCCATTAATGCAGACTGATCTGCAGCATATCAAGCAGTTGCTTGAAAGAGTCCTGCGCATCAAGGCAGGTGTCTCTCAGCCAGCCTTTCTCCTTTCTCCACTCTGAAAGGCCTCTATAATAGAAGGCTTTCTTCTTGTCCTCAATGATGAACGGGACTATGTCATGACGCAGGCATTCCTTAAGCGCGATAAGTCTGCCGACCCTTCCGTTACCGTCCTGGAACGGATGGATCAGCTCAAACTCGGCATGAAGGGCTATTATATCATCGATGGTCACAGATTCCTTTGAGTTATATCCGGATAACAGGGTCTGCATATGGAGAGGCACATCCTTTGGTTTTGTCGTCTCAATTCCTCCGACAACGTTGGCTCTTCTCTTGTAATCGCCTACAGCAAACCAGCTAAGTGTGGAATCCTTTGTGTCGTGTTTCAGGATGTAATGCAGATGTTTGATTATATCTTCTGAAAGCTCTTCTTCTGCAACATCAATGACATAGTCTATGGCTCGGAAATGATGTACGGTCTCAAGAATATCGTCAACAGGAACACCGTCCCCGCAATCCAGTGTATTTGTCTCAAATATCAGTCTTGTCTGGGCCTCTGAAAGCTTACTGCCTTCAATATGGTTTGAATTAAATGTCATTCTCACCTGCAGCTCATGGTAAAGACCGCCGGAGATATGATTGTCTTTCTCATCGCGAATTATCTGAAGAATCTGATTCGAGGAGACTTCCCTTGACAGGATGCTGATGTCACAGCAAAGATAATCGGCTATCTTCTGCAGTGTAATCTTTGACAGCCTCTCTCCCTTTGCTATCTTTGCGATTGTCCTGGAGGATATACCGATTTTTGTGAGATCTGTTTTCTTGATACCAGCTTTGTGAAGTTGCTCATAAAGACCGTCATATGAGATCATATTACCCTCCTCAATATTAAACCTTTACTTATTTTACTTATATCGAGGCAAAACATAAAGGTTTTTTCGGAATTTGTTTGAAAAAAGTAAAGGTACTATGAGAAGAATCAGCCCTGAGGCTCTTCCTCGTCCTCTATGACTGAGAAGTCATCCTCGTCCTCGAGGTTGTTGTCTTTGATCTCGTCATACTCGGCGTCGTAGTCGTCTGCCAGGTTCGGATCCCAGTCCACGGGACGCTTTGTCAGTGTCATGTCACCGAAAAGCACAGGCTGGTCAACAAGGATCATCTTATCCTTCACTGACTCAAGGACCGCAAGGAAGGCGCAGATGACATGCATCGGGGTCTTCTTGGTGATGAGGTCAGTGAACTGGATCTGGTCGCGCGTCTCGAAGAGCTCGTTCATCAGGGCTATCTTCTCCTTCTCCGTGACATCCTCGTAGACGTTGAACACCTTCTCCTCAATGAAGCTGTAGTTCTTCATGATCTCCATGAAGGTGTTCATCAGGTCCTTTGTGGTCACATCCTCCCAGAGCTCCTCATCGGAGAACGGAAGCTGGAACTCGGAGGGCTTTCGCTCGATAGTCAGGTTGTCCGAGTTCTCATTGCCCATAAGGAGCTCGGAGTATTTCTTGAACTTGGAGTACTCCAGGAGCCTCTCCACAAGCTCCTCCCTGGGATCCACATATTCCTCTCCGAACTCGACCTCCACAGGAAGCATCATCTGGCTCTTGATCCAGATGAGCTCTGCGGCCATCTTGTAGAACTCCGAAAGGTCCCCCAGCCCTATCTCCTTGGCATGATGAAGATAATCCAGGAACTGGTCGGTTATCTCCGATATTGGGATATCGTAGATGTTGACCTCAGCCTTCTGGATGAGAGCCAGAAGCAGATCAAGAGGACCTTCGAATTTAGCGGTCTTGAACTCAACCATGATTTAGCGTCAGCCTCAGACCTCAGTCAGCTCAGAAGCCTCTGCGGAGGGAACTCCCTCTGAGACACCCTTGCTGAACATCGCAACCCTGAGCTTGGAGTCAAGCTCCGCGATGATATCCGGATTGGCCTTGAGGAATGCCAGGGTGTTGTCCCTGCCCTGCCCGATCTTCTCACCGTTGAACGAGTACCATGAGCCGGTCTTCTCCAGGAAGCCGTAGCGCAGCGCTCCGTCAAGGATTCCGCTTGCGTAGCTGATACCCTCATCGAACATCAGATCCAGCTCGACCTTCCTGAACGGAGGAGCAACCTTGTTCTTGACGATCTTGACCCTGACACGGTTTCCGATATACTCGTCCGCACCCTTGCTGATGGTCTCGATCTTACGGACCTCCATCCTGACTGAGCTGTAGAACTTAAGCGCGTTTCCGCCTGTGGTGGTCTCAGGGTTGCCGAACATGACGCCGATCTTCATTCTGATCTGGTTGATGAATATGATTGTTGTCTTGCTCTTTGCGAGGATTGCGGTGAGCTTTCTCAGTGCCTGGCTCATCAGACGTGCCTGAAGACCCATGTGAGAGTCTCCCATGTCACCCTCGATCTCAGCCTGCGGTGTTAGAGCTGCGACGGAGTCCACGATTATGATGTCCACGGCTCCGCTTCTGACAAGGGACTCTGCGACCTCCAGAGCCTGCTCTCCGCTGTCCGGCTGTGAGATCCAGAGCTCGTCGGTGTTCACTCCGAGCTTCTTGGCATATGTGGGGTCAAGGGCATGCTCTGCATCGATGAAAGCGGCGATTCCGCCTGCCTTCTGGGCCTCTGCCACGGCATGAAGTGCCAGGGTTGTCTTTCCTGATGACTCAGGACCGTATATCTCAATGACTCTTCCGCGCGGATAACCGCCTACTCCCAGAGCCTCGTCAAGGAGGATCGAGCCTGACGGGATGACCTCCACATTTGCGGCCACAGGGTTGTCTCCCAGTCTCATCAGGGAGCCCTTTCCGAACTCCTTGTCTATCTGCGCCCTGGCAGCCTCAAGAGCAGCCATCTTCTGGTTATGTACATCCATTGTCTTAACTTCAGTTGCCTTTTCCTTAGCCATTGTATCTAAACTCCTAAATAATACTCACTTAAGCCCGAAAAGATCCTCGGAATCCGCGATTATCGTCACAGGTCCGTCATTCTCATAGCAAACATGCATGTGGGCACCGAACATCCCGTGCTGCACGTTGAAGCCCAGATTCCTCAGCTCCTGCATGAAGAGCTCATACATCCTCTCGGCATGATCGGGTTTCCCGGCTCCGTCAAAAGACGGCCTGTTGCCCTTGTGCAGGTTCGCGTACAGCGTGAACTGGCTGACCACCAGGATGTCGCCTCCTACATCAGAGACGCTGAGGTTCATCTTGTCGTCACTGTCACGGAACAGCCTCATCTTAGAGATCTTGGCGGCCATCTTGCGGCAGAGATCCTCCGTGTCAGAGTCAACCACGCCGAGATAGATCAGAAGACCGTAGCCTATCTTCCCTGTGACGGCACCGTCTACAGTGACACTTGCGTCCCTTACCCTCTGGACAACAGCTCTCATCTCAGATCACCCTGGCCGCGGGACATCTTCTGGACAAAGGTCCTCTTGTCCTTTGCGGTAAAGAAAGCCGAGCCTGCCACGGCGACATCAACACCGCTGTCAAACACATCAGCGATTGTGGATGAGTTAACACCGCCGTCTATGGAGATGAAGTAATCCCTGCTGCCACGGATATCGGCAAGACGTCTCACCTTGTCCAGAGTCTCAGGAATCAGAGTCTGACCTCCGAATCCCGGATTGACGCTCATGATCAGCACAAGGTCAACCATGTCCAGATAAGGCTCAACCTCAGAGACCGGTGTGGATGGCCTGATAGACAGCCCGCACTCCACTCCATAGGACTTGATGATCTCAAGAGTCTCCCTGATGTCCTCACATGCCTCTGTATGGACCGTGATGCAGTCGCACCCTGCCTTGGCAAAGTGCTCGACGAACCTCACGGGCTCCTCAATCATCAGATGGGCGTCAAAGAACAGGTCGGAGTGCGGCCTGATGTCCGTTATGAACTTGGGCCCGAAGGTGATGTTGGGGACAAAGACACCGTCCATGACATCAAGATGGACCCAGTTGGTTCCGCTGAGCCTGATATCCTCTAGTGCAGTCCTGATGTCCGAGAAATCCGCGGACAGTACTGACGGGGCGATGATGATGCTTCTTTCCATGCCTACAATATATCACAGCAATGACTGTTTTCATAGATAAAGAGAGCTATTTTAAGCAAAAAAACTTAACAAAATACAAGTACTTTAAGATAAAACAATGCAAATTTTGGGATAAACAACCAAAATTCAATCAGTTCTTCAATGTCTCTCTGTCGTCCGACAGGTTCTCGATGTCCTCGATCTTGTAACCGATCATCTTGGACACACCGGGCTCCTGCTGAGTCACACCCAGAAGGCAGTCGGATCCCATGACGGTTCCCTTGTTATGGGTGATGATGATGAACTGGCTCTTCTCCTCGAACTTGTCCAGGACACGCATGAATGCACCGATGTTCCTGGCGTCCAGTGCGGCATCGATCTCGTCAAGGATACAGAACGGGGACGGCTTGACCATGTATGTTGCGAACAGGAGTGCAACGGCGGTCATGGACCTCTCTCCTCCTGAGAGAAGACCGAGCTGAAGCATCTTCTTTCCTGGCGGCTGGGCCTTGATGTCAATTCCTGACTCAAGGACATTCTCCTCATCGGTGAGGACAAGCTCCGCCTTTCCGCCTCCGAACAGCGTGGTGAACATCTCCTGGAAATTATCCGATATCTGACCGTATGTCTCGAGGAACATCTCCTCGCTGCGGCGCCTGATCTCGGCTATGACCTCCTCAAGGTCGTTCTTGGCCTTGGTAAGGTCATCCATGTTCTTGCTGTAGAAGTCGTAGTTCTTCTTGGCCTCGTTGAACTCGTCCTCAGCCATGAAGTTGATGTATCCAAGGTCCGATATCTTCTTCTTCACGGAGTCAAGCGTTGACTTGAGCTCCTCGACGGGAGCGGTTATCTCATGGTCGTTGAACTCCCTGAGGCTCTTTCCGGTGTTGTCGAAGAACTCGGTGAAGATTCTCTGGATGTTCTCCAATATGGTCCTGATGTTCTCCCTGGCAGTGGCGATGTCTACTGCGAGGGTCTGTTTGCGCTGGAACTTGGTCTGGAACTCTGAGTTGTTCTCGGTGATCTCCCTGGACCTCTGCTCAATTGTGAGATTCAGCTCTGCGATATCATCGCGTATTGCCTGTATCTCCTCTATTGTCTCCTGCCTGCTGCTCTTCAGATCGTCGATCCTCTCCAGGATCTCGTTGACCTTGCTCTCCTCGGCCTCAGCTGAATGCGATGCATCGGAGAAATCGAACTCCATCTGCTGCAGGCTGGACTTGAGGTCCGTAATTGAGTTCTTTAGCGAGTCTGCGTTAGCCTTGAACTGCACCTCGTCAAGCTCCAGGTCATGCAGGTCTGACTCCTTCAGGATGAGGAGGTTTGACAGCCTCTCGTTCTCAGCTGTCAGGTCGGCAATCTTGTCTCGGTTCTCGGCCTCACGCTCGTAGGAGCGCTCAAGGTCGTTATCCAGCTTTGTCTTTTTGGCCAGAGTACCCTCTGGGGCCATGAAGTCATCCAGGAAGGTCGGGATTGTCCCGCTGTACTCCTGGAAAAGGCCCTTGATCTCATCAAGTTCCTCCAGGACGGACTCCTCGGCCTGGTCAATGGCATCACGGAACACATCGGCATCGAATGAGACAGATGAGATGTCGCGCAAAAAGCTCACACGCTCGGTGAGCACCCGTCTTGCTTTGGAGAACTCAGCAAGAAGCTCCCTCTCAGTCTTGGATCTCTGGGCTGAGCTGTATCCGCTACCCTTGATCTCGGCCTCAAGGCGGTTGGAGATGTCGTTTGCCAGGTCACTTATCTGGGCTGTGATTGTGATTCTCTCAGCTGAGATGCTCTCATTGGTCTCGATGAGGTCATTGATGTCCATCTGATGCCTGATTCTGTCAGACTTGAGGATCTCAATCCCCTCCTTGGCCTTCTCGATGCTCTGCTGCGTCAGGCGTATGTTCTCGAGGATGCTCTCGTAGTCTGCCTGTCTCTCCTCAAGGCGCTGCTTGTCGCGGTCCATACGGTCCTGGACCTGCATTGCCCTGTCCTTGGCGGCCTTGGAGCGCTGTGAGATCTCCTGGAACCTGTCGTTGTAGACCTCGATCGTGGACTTGAAGGAGTTGATCTTCTCCTCCAACGCCCTGGCCTTTCCGGACATGTCCTCCCTGCGTGAGCGAAGCTGCTCAAGCTCATCCTGCTGCTGTGCAAGACCGGCTCTGGCATTATCCAGCACGGCATCTATGGTGCGCTCCTCATCCTCGAGCTTATCCAGCTCTGACTGCCTGAAATCCTTGAGTTTTGTAAGCGACTGCACATAAGAGAGCTGGAGGTCAACCTCAAGCTGCTCACGTTGGGCGTTGAGCTCCCTGTTCTTGATCACTTTGTCCAGCTGGAGCTTCCTTGAGTTGTAGACTTTTTCGGCCTCCTTCAAAAGAAGCTCTACCTGGGCCATGTTCTCGTCAGTCTTGGCAAGCTTACGCGCAGCATCCTCGCTCTGCTGCTTGAAGCGGCTTATACCGGATGCCTCCTCGAAGATATAGCGCCTGTCCTCAGGCTTCATAAGGAGGATCTGGTCTATCTTACCCTGTTCCAGGATGCTGTATGCGGCCTTTCCGACACCTGTGTCCAGGAAAAGGTCCTTGATGTTCCTCAGAAGGCATTTCTCACGGTTGAGGTAATACTCGTTGTCTCCGTTGCGGAACGCCCTTCTCTTGATCTCCACCTCTGTGGCGTTGATGTTCAGGATCCCGGCCTCATTGTTCATGGTCAGTATGACCTCACACATGGGCATGGGCTTACGCTTGTCGGTTCCGTTGAAGATCACATCCTCGCGCTTGCTGGCCCTGATTGTGCTCAGCGCCTGGGTGCCAAGAACCCACTTCACGGCATCAACGACATTGCTCTTTCCGCTGCCGTTAGGCCCCAGAAGAGATGTGATACCGTCAGAGAATTCGAATTTGGTCCTGTCCGCGAACGACTTGAAACCGTAAAGCTCAACTGATTTCAGAAACATACGGTCAAATCATAGCACAAAAGGCCGTCAGTTTCCATAAATGACAAACAATTGCTTTTGATTTAAAATGGAGTTTATGGAGCAGCTCTCATTATTCGAGGAACCATCATACGACATCACAATCGGGGCCGATGAGGCCGGCCGCGGACCGCTCGCAGGCCCGGTGTGCGCAGGGGCAGTCGTGCTCCCTCCGGACTTCCCGTTTGAGATCCTCGCCGACTCCAAGCAGCTCTCCGAGAAACGCCGCCTCTCCGCGGAGCTCATCATAAAGGAGCGCGCCACCGCCTGGGCCGTGGCATGGGCAAGCCCGGCAGAGATCGACAGGATCAATATCCTCCAGGCATCGATGCTTGCCATGAAAAGGGCCTATCTCAAGGTGATATCTCAACTTAACCTGAGTGCTGACACCTCGTGCATCCTCCTTGTGGACGGAAACAGACGCCCCGACGTGGACATCCCGTGCAAGGCCATAGTCAAGGGCGATGCCTCCGTTCATGAGATAATGGCCGCCAGCATCCTCGCCAAGAACGCAAGGGACCGCTTCATGGTGTGCGCAGCCACTAAGTGGCCCCAATACGGCTTTGAGAAACATAAGGGCTACCCGTGCAAAGCGCACAAGGCAGCCCTCAAAGAGTTCGGACCATGTCCGATCCACAGATACACATTCAACTGGGATTGATCAGTTGTCTTTCTTCTTGGCGTGCATCTTCATGTAGTCGACTGACTTCTGGAACTCGCGGATGAACTCACCCAGGTCCTCAGGATAGACTATGACGCTCTGGCGGATGAAACGGCCTTCGTCAGCGGTACCTTTGCTCTCAACGATGTTGAGGTACATGTCCCCCTTGTAGTTCTCCTTCACATTGAAGAAATACGTCCTGTCGTTTGTGACGAACCTTGTTGAGAAAACTTCACCTCTCTGACCCATGGAAGGCCTCCTTCGCTGATAATAGTCGTAAACGAAAAAGACCACGTTTGCCGTGGTCTTTAAGCGCCCGACGGGAGTCGAACCCGCGTCTTCAGCTTGGAGGGCTGAGGTAATACCGTTATACCACAAGCGCAATACGGTGTATTTATAAACAAAAAGCCGAAACGCGTCAAGTGCTATTCCGGCTTTTTAACAGCTTCAGATGTTCTTCAGAACGGTCTGCGCGATATTCTCCGCAGTAATGCCGAATTCCCTCTTAAGCTCATCGGCAGTGCCGGACATCGAGAACCTGTCGTCAATGCCTACGGCAATGACCTTTGCCTTGTGCGCGGCAGATGCAAGAGCCTCTGAGACGCATCCGTAGAGGCCACCTATGACAGTATGGTTCTCTACTGTGACAATGACCTTCACCTTCTCTGCTGTCCTTCTGACAAGGTCACAGTCAAACGGCTTGATGCTGACGCAGTTGACAAGCTTCCCGTGAATGCCCTTCTCTTCCAGCGCATTGAACGCATCGAAGCTGGCACGTGAGCACGAGCCCTCATAGAGGATGGCAAAGTCATCACCGTTATCATAGACGACATCCTCCTTGCCCACCTCCAAAGGCTTTGAGCCGTAGCAGTAAGTCTTGTCTCTGGGAACCCTTATGTACACAGGACCCTTGACAGATGCGGCAAAGTTTATGGCCTCCTCAAGCTGCTCAGGAGTGGACGGGTCCAGGACCCTCATGTTGGGCAGGACCCTTGCAAGGGCAAGATCCTCATTGCCGTGATGGCTTGCACCGTCCTGGCCGTTATCTATTCCCGGATGGGTGCCTATGATCTTGAGGTTCGCGTTGGCATAGCAGGCCATCCTGACCTGTGTCCAGGCGTTTCCGAGCGTAAGTATGCAGAAATTGACTACAAACGGAGTCATTCCCTCAAGTGCAAGGCCGTAGCCGATGCTCATGGCGCTTGTCTCGCTGATTCCGCACTCAATGAATCTCTCAGGATGAACTGCCTTGAAATCAGTTGTCTTAGTCGATTTGGCGATATCACCGTCTATTACGACAATCCTGTCATCGTTTATCTTCGCAAGATCCTTTCCGATCAGGTCTCTCAGAGAAGTGCTGTCCATCATATCGCCTCCCTCTGCTTCTTGAGCTCTTCCATGGCAGTGCAGTACTGCTCGTCGGTCATAACTCCGCCATGCCATGCAGGATTATCCTCCATGAAGCTCACGCCTTTGCCCTTGGATGTGTTGCAGACAATGCAGATAGGCGTTCCCCTGTTCTCAATGCACATTTCAACTGCATTTGCCACCTGCTCCATGTCATGGCCGTCAATCTCCACGACACGCCATCCGAAGCTCCGAATCTTAGCGGCAAGATCTCCGAGCGGCAGGATCTTGTCAGTGAAATCGTTCAGGCATATGCGGTTGAGGTCCAGGAACATGGCAAGACGGTCAAGCTTGTAGGCAGCAGCCTGGGCAAGGGCCTCGTAGTTCTGGCCCTCTGTCATCTCCCCGTCACCGCAGATGACAAACACATTGTGGTCATCACCCTTCATCCTCTTAGCAAGTGCCATTCCCACTCCTGTGGAGAGTCCCTGGCCAAGAAGGCCGGTGGAGGCATCGACCTCAGGGATGCGTGTGACTGCCGGATGCCCCTGAAGCGGGCTTCCGTACTTCCTCAATGTAAGGAGATCATTCTCCGTGATGATTCCCTTCTGGGCAAGCTCCGCATATACGGCAGGAACTGTGTGGCCCTTTGACAGGACGACACGGCATCTGTCCTTCTGACTGAAATCTACGGCGATCTCATAGATGGCAGTGACTATCTCAACAACTGACAATGATCCGCCTGGATGGCCTGACTTGGATGCATGAAGCATCTCGATGATTCTCTGCCTGTTCTTGTTGGCAATGAGCTTGAGTTCTCTGATATTCATTTGAATCACTCCAAAACTATCCGTGTTCCGGTCTTTCCATTCAGTGCCTGAAGGGCCTTGTCCAAGGATGTGATCAGCGCGATGCGGCCCTTCTTGCTCTCTGCGAACTGCATGCAGGCCTTGACCTTGGGAAGCATTGATCCGGGAGCGAACTGGCCCTGTTTGCAGTACTCAGCAGCTTCCTTTACTGTCATCTGAGAGAGCCACTTCTGGTCAGGCTTTCCGAAATTGACGGCAACCTTCTCTACCGCAGTCAGGATAATGAGCATGTCGGCATCGATCAGCTCAGCGAGCTTCTCGGACGCATAATCCTTGTCAATTACGGCAGGAGTCCCGTAAAGAAGACCGTCCTTGACAATGACAGGGATTCCGCCACCGCCGACGGTGATGACCACGCAGCCGTCCTTGATGAGGTTCTCGACAGTCTTCTTCTCAACAACGTCCACCGGAAGCGGAGAAGGAACGACACGCCTGTATCCGCGGCCTGCATCCTCCACCATCTTGTAGCCCTTCTCCCTCTGGATCTTCTCGGCGGCTTCTTTGTCATAGAATCCTCCGACAGGCTTTGTCGGGTTCTGGAAGGCAGGGTCGTTCTCATCAACAATGACCTGTGTGACAACAGTGGCGACTTCCTTCTCAATGCCCCTGCCCTTGAGCTCGTTGCCGATTGCGTTCTGGAGGTGATAGCCGATATAACCCTGGCTCATCGCACCGCACTCAGGAAAAGGCATGTCCGATTTGATCGCACCTACTCTTGCGCCTGTGGCAAGGCCGAGGTTGATCATTCCGACCTGAGGTCCGTTTCCATGGGCAATGACGACCTCATTGCCGTCCTGTATAAGGTCCACTATGGGTTTGGCTGTCTCTCTGACAAGCTCAAGCTGCTCATGAGGAGTGTTCCCCAATGCGTTTCCGCCCAGGGCAATGACTATTTTCTTCATGCTGTCATCTCCGAAAATGATGTTCTGCTAGAAGAAAGTATACTCCTTGTTGCAACAAACCGCAACAACATAATGTCTGAGAAGATCAGAGGTAATTGTTCTCTGATGTCACGACGTAATAGTAGATATCCGATGTATAGACTCCGCCATAATTGATAAGATCGGCATTGATCTGATCTTCAGTGAGGTTGCCGAAATCAATCTGTACGTTGCCGTCAAACATGATTGAGTAACTGGTGTTTCCTTCTCTGTCAACAAGGGACGATTGGGAATTAGAGAAATCAACATAGTGAGCCGGTATTGAGTTATTACTCTTGTCTTTTCCGTCAAAAGTACCTACTACAGCCCCATCCTGCAACACATTCAAAGTATATGGGATTGTCTTGCCTGTGGTCCTGTTGATCAGGGTAAAACCCTGAGATGAGGTTGTCTTTGAGCTATTGCTTGCAGACATGAACACATAGACCTTGTTCTTCCAGTCATATTTTGGCTTGGATGCGCAGTAGAAGGACATGTCTGCAATGACGGACTTACCGTCATGATTGTTGATGGTATCAATGATATCCAGGTTATAGGCATTTACCGTAGGCTTGACGAACAATGACACAAGACTGTATCTGGGTTTATCACTCCCGTAATAACCCCTGAGGACAACGGTGTATTCGCCGAAATGCTTCGGATTGGTGCAGTTGTTCTCCTCACATTCCCAGCTGATGGTGAATGTTGCGAAGTAGTCATCAAGCTCAGATAACTTCTGCTTGTCTTCAGAGGAAAGCTCATCCATCATCACAATCAGGTCGGCATGGAATCTGTCAATCGTCTTCATTGTCCCCTTGCTGTCGACTCTGACATAGCTTCCTGACTCGGATACAGGAGGAGTTATATAGGTCATTGAGCCTGTGAGCTTAGTGTTGACCAGTCTGTCAGACTCATCGATATCCACTCCATTAGAACCGAGGTTGTAATTCATGTCACCGCCTTTGTAGATCCTGCACTTCGGTCTCATGGCAAGGTAGTAATTCCTGTATTTTGAAGGATCAGATTGTGAGACGAATCTTCCATCTGTCGAAATAGTGAACTTTAGCTTATGTGCACAACCCTGAACTCCGAAATTGCCGAGAGTATTGATTGTGCTGTATGTTCCGCTGATGGGGTCTCCAATACTTCTATCTTGCGACCATGTCTTTGTATAATCCGGAAGATAATATGCATCTCCAAGGTTGATGTTCTCAGTCATCCTCGTGGAATACATGTACCAGACCTTCTCTTCAGCGAAGAGAGATATAGAGCAACTCAATATCATGAAGATAAATATCAATACTTTTCTCATTGCAGTGACTCCAATACCAATGTGATGGTGGACTCATATTCTCCGCTGTCGGTGACCTCATTGCAGAGCCTCAGGTAAAGGCCTGCGTTCTGAAGCATCAGAACACCGTGAAGCTCATTGAAGTTCAGCACGGAGCTCTCAGGCTCAGATAGGCAATATACCGTTCTCTCGACCATGGAGGTTCCCCTCAGCACAGAGTAAACAGTAGACAGCTCATAGTCATATTTGATTGAGTGATTGGTCTTGTTGGTAAGCTTGTCATGAGAGATTGTAAGCTTATAATCAGAGCTGGATGAGATAAGTGAGAAGTTGGCGATCAGAAGGCCGGGGATGCTCTTCGGTGTCGATGTAGGAGCGATGAGGTACCTGAAGTTGTTGTTCTCGTCGTTTATGTTCAGGTTGATTCCCTTCCCTTCATTATCGTTCGCATAGTAGAACTGTGATACATCAAGCTCAAAGACTCCGTTGATATGGGCTATAACGCCCTGGCTTGTTGAGGCGAAGTCAAGTTCCTTCCAGGCAAAAAGTGATACAGAGACAGTCAATATGATGATCAGAATAGAGATAATCTTCTTCATACCGTATCGAACTCCACTGTCACATAACTGACATAATCGAAATTACCTGCAGTATCCTCATCGTATTCGAGGACCCTTAAAGTGCAGTATCCGGACTTTGGTGTCTGGGTGGTGATGCTTTCATTCGTGTATTTGAACACAGCTGATTTGATGATGAATGAAGAGCTGCCGGAGGAACCCTGCCTGTATCCGGGATAAGAAGTGCTTCCGCTTGTGGCTGTTGAGAACTCATGGGTCTTGGTGTTGTTGCCGCTGTACATCTTGAGAGTATGCTTCGGAATATGGTATGTTCCGTTTGAGTATGCCTGCAGCGGAGTGATGGTGAATGTCAGGTTCACTGTCAGATTCTTGTTTCCGGAAAGCTCCCAGGTGAAGATCCTCTCTTCTCTGGTAGTGGGATCACCATCAAGATAAATATCACCTGCATGATAGACCCTTCCGATGTCCTCCTGCTCATTCTGTCTCCAGACCTTGAAGATGAGACTGGATTCCTCCTCCTCATAATAGCCTTTGACATGGACATAATCGGTCACAGGATTGGTTGCGAAGAGGCTGAATGATATGAATGAAAGGACAATTATCAGCAGTTTCTTCATACGGTTATCCTCTCAATTGTGACCACTGAGGAATAATCACCGATATCCATTGTCATGAAGGCAGTTATCTTTGCATCAAGATAAATGTTGACTATGGTATCACCGGATCCTATGACACTGAACTCAATGTCCTCTGAGTTATCCGGATCCTCAGGATTCACATCCAGCTCAACGGGAAAACTGTTATTATATGTGATATAGAGATTATAAGGCACTTCCTGATGTGTCTCATTATTCACCAGCGGTGTTGCCGAGAACAAAACCTTGTGAGTCCCCTTCTCATTTGTCTTGTATTTGACAAGACAGACATTATACAGGACGGAATCACTGTCAGGAGTGATGCCCTTCAGGTAACGCTCCTGCTGGTCCTGAGGCAAGGTCCCTGATCCGGAATACGGCAGTATGTTGATTGTTGTTGTCTTTATGTTTATGACGTTCCAGTGGACATTGAACTGGATATTCCCTGTGCTCACCGCAAAGACACTGAGAGAGATCATTAAGAATGTGATAAACAGGATTAACTTCTTCATTACTCTCATCTCCACCATTATATTACTAAACTTTTTGTTAAACAGTCAATATTTTTAAATATATTTTACGGAATTTTTTTTAAATTTAAAAAATATTTTTACAAATAAAGCAAAAAAAAATGACACCCGAAATCCGGATGTCCCTTGTACAACTCAAAGAAATGATTAATAAGCCTTTGAATTGCGCATCTTCTTGACCTTAAGCATT
>JAEEGK010019341.1_pt1 | contig 14620 bp, 12 predicted proteins | sample 8958771 | NCBI WGS metagenome assembly JAEEGK01 (sample SAMN16246547, study PRJNA631951) | gut metagenome | biome: gut microbiome; feature: rumen; material: SC-attached | host: Bos | place: Iran: Karaj | collected 2018-10
GTTTTCACTAGCAATGTGTTCAAAACCGGGATGCCAAAAAACTGCCCTTTCATCATTTGACGAAAACGGCGAGCTTATTGAGGGAAACAGCTACTGTTTCGAGCATCACCCGGAACTGGAGAAACTCCACAGCCAAATATGCAGGTACATCGAGACGCACGACAAAATCGTAGGGCTCAACGCATCCGGCATTCATTTCGACAACATGGATTTCACCGGGAAGAAATTCTACGGATGTAACCTTCAGCACTGCATTTTCTCGAATATGCACTCGGAAAATTTCCGCGCAAGAATTACGTCCTTCGACTTCTCGATATTCTCCGACAGCAACCTTATAAACTCAAACTTCCAGTTCTCGTCGTTCGCGGGCGCGGTTTTCTCACACGTCCTTTTCACGAACTCCGACCTTGTTCACAACAACTTCTGCGGCATTCATGCGGAGCAATCGTCTTTCGACGACTCCGATTTGTACAACTCGCGTTTCATCCGCGCCGACCTTGCGAACACATCGTTCAGAAACTGCAACATAAAGAAAACCTGCTTTTACGAAATACGCCAGCAGAATGTCTCGTTTAAGCTCTCAAACACGCGAGAAGCCCTCTTCTCGACGGAGACGGAGGTAGAGGAATGAAAATATACTTCCACCTCAATTTGGAGGGATTCTCGAACTGCTATATCATTGCAAACCCGGAACGAAAAGAAGCTGTTATCATCGATCCGGGAAAAGTGACAAATCAGATAATCCGCCATATCGAGGATGATAAATACACGCTCTGCGCCGTGCTCGTAACGCACAATCACGGAAGCCACACGCGCGGTCTTTCGACACTCAGAAAGATATATAATCCCGAGATTTACGCAGCTGATTACGAAACAGCAGGTCCTGACACGAACGTGCTAAAAGGAAACGGAGTAATCCATGCGGCAGGATTCACAATCGGCTATATGTCGGTGCCGGGCCATTCTCCTGATTCAATGTGCTACAAGATAGGAAAAGTCATTTTCACAGGCGACGTTCTTTCCGCCGGAAAAATTGGCGACACGAACAACACATACGCAAGAAGTATGCTGATTTCTAACGTCCAGACAAAAATCCTTTCGCAGCAGGATGACATAACGATTATGCCCGGACACGGACCGCCATCGTCAATTGCGGCAGAAAAGGAGTTTAACCTAGATTTAGGCTACCCGATTCTGAGGGAGAGTATCTACAAGACGCTGAGATATCCGCAAAGAAATATTACTGACTGACACTGATCATTGAAGTGCGACCAGAGTTGAGTCCCCATCGCTCAAAGACATACTCATCGAGCATGGTTGCTGCGGCTGTAAGTCCGGCTGCTCTTGTGGAACGCACGTAAGATGCAAGGTCGGGCAAAGCTTTCATAACGGTACCTCGCCACGCAATATTATCCGCGAAATAATAAGCTTGTCCTTTGACCGACTGCTGCATTATGTACGCCATAATCTCATTCTCGACAAGATAAGTGTCACTAAGGTCGTAACCGAGTGAAGGCTGCGACTCAAAATAGCTTTTTAGGAACTGGAGCGATTTTTGATCCATCGTCGCGCAAACTTCCGAAACTTTGATGCGGAACGGCTCGTCGACAAAATAGATACCGTGGAAACTTTCGTGTGCAAGAAGGCTTGTTCTTAGCTCAACAGTCGATTCTTTCGATATCGATATGATGCCGCCTTTTCCCGGAACAAAATGAACTCCGTCTGCATCCGGAATGATAATTCCATATTTTACAAGAATATCGCACAAATAATACTCACTTGCGTTCAATTTGAAATTCTCGTTGACTGCCGCATTGAAAAAGTTCGCAAGGCTTTCCGCACGGTAGTCGTGGGCGTTGTATCCATGAAGATCCGCAATATCCTTGTCCGCCCAAAGCTTACCCCTGAAGCCTACTTTTTCGACATAGAACGCAAGCCTCTTCAAATAATCATCCTGAATGTCGTAATTCGCGAAATCGAACAGAAGGATGTTCGGGAACATATCCCACTGGAAAAGCTCAAAATCCTTGCGATGCCACTGTTCTATAGGCCACGTCGGAATTAAGCCCAAATCTGATTTTATAGCGACAGGAAGCCGCTCTCCTTTCTGGGAAAAACCGCTTTCAGCAGGAACAAAGACATATTCCATGCCGGAAATCATCTGAGCCCCGGACGCAACGCTGATAAGGCGGTCTTTTTCAGAACGCGCTTTTACATCACCGAAGAGATACGGTACATAAAACTCCGATTTTTGGGGCTGCGGAGAGCGACGCACAGTAAGTTTTTTTCCACCTGCTACAAATTCCGCAACACCCTGATTTCCGTTGACTCCGGCATCGTTTTTTTCGTTTCTGTAAGATATGCGGACATACTCTTCAACAGAGCCGTCAAACAACGGCGAAAAATCTTTTGACGCGCCGAAATCAGCCGCCAAGGAATCGCTGCCCGTATACGAGAAAAGAGACTGAACATCGCCGCCGGCGGGTCCGAAACTCCAACAAACTTCGCTTTCGTTTTCTGACCAGCCGATTACAGCATCAGTCTTTGAAACATCATCGACAGAAATCGTTCCCGCTGAGTAAACAAGGAAACCTTTTACTTTTGTCCTGTCTGCCGGAAAAGAAAGCCTTACCCGCGTTGATTTTCCGGCAGGAACAGTGATTTTTGCAAGCGGGCGTTCCGGAAGCGTTTTTGCAAGCTTATCTTTCGTGAAATCGGTCGCGTACAAGAAAGCGACGATAACATCCGCCTCTTTTTCAGGCGGCATAAAACGTACTTCAAGTGATTGCGGAATTTTTCCTGAATGAGAAAGGATTCCGTTGTCGCAGTCCTCGTCTTTCAAGTAGTAGTAAAGATATGTATTGGAATCAGACGCAGAAAGACTGAGAGATTCGGATTTTTTGTCGTATGAATAGAGCTTCAGAGCCTGGAAACCGGCTTTTTCAGGGATAGAAGCGGCGCACGAACAAAGGCAGAACAAAAAGCCAGTCATGACAAGTGGAAACAATTTGCGAATTTTAACGGAAAATCTCTTCATAAATAAAACTATAGCATTTTTTGTGTATTCAGACTATAGTCTTGCTATGAAACTACTTGTCATGCTTCCACACGGAAATACAGCCGCCTTTTTGGAGCAGCAGAGAGCATCACTTGCAGAAAAAACAAGCTGCAAGATTTTTTCGTTCTCGCCGCTGTATTTTCCTCTCGCAATTTTGCCGGAAAAAGATTACACAGCATTTGAAGCAAAGTCAGTTCTTACAGGTGCGCGCGATGCCATTACAAGCAGTACAAAAAAAGAGATTTGCACCCTGGAAAAACTTCACGCATCTTCATTCGGAAGCATTACAGCGTTTTTCTGTACAGGTTCGTTTTCTTTTTTGGAAGATATTCTGTCTTTTTGCGAAAAGAACGGGTTTGAGCCGCTTACAGAGCGCGCGCCGGGTTTTTGTGTCGGATTCTTGTGTGACACGAAAGATAACCGCCCGGTTCACGAGTTTGATACAGAGTTCGAGCCGCACCGCATGACTGTTTTTCGTCTGGGATTAATGGATTTTTCTCCAAAAGCTCCATTTCTTAACGAGACCGCCAGCAAAAAACTTCCGCCTGAAATCGAAACCGCCGACACGCTCGCTTTTGAATGGAAACTTATCAGCTCTGTTTGGAAAGCGAAGCCGAAAGAAGCTTAAGCCCCTCTACCATTGCCTCATGCTCAAGCGGCGCAATACGCGCGTAAAGGGTTTCCGGCGTGTCACCCGGCATTACTGGAACCTTGCGCTGCAAAAGGATTTTTCCTGTGTCGCAACCAGCATCAACAAGATGAACGGTACAGCCGGATTCTTTTTCGCCTGCCGCGAGAACAGCCTCATGAACGTTGTGTCCCCACATCCCTACTCCGCCGAATTTTGGAAGCAAAGCCGGGTGAAGGTTTATGATTCTACCGGAGTATTCCGAAACTATGTCGCCGGAAAGAACCGTAAGGAACCCAGCAAGAACTATGGCTTCAATGCCTTCCTCGCGGCAAATCTCAAGAACTTTGTCCGAAACTGCAAGTCTTTTTACGTCGCGAGGTGTTGAGCGCGTATAAGCCGCGCCAAGAACGGATGCAGGGCTAACTACAACTGCATTTATCCCGGCAGCAGCGGCACGCTCCAAAGCGTAGGCGTCTTTCGTGCTCGAAATAACGATTTCAATTTTATATGGACAGGTCTCGCCGCTAGAAGTCATGCGGCGCTCCTCATCAATCAATGCCTGTAAGTTTGTGCCTCCGCCAGATACAAGGACAGCGGTTCTGATTCTATGTTCGTTATCTAATTCGGTGTTCATGCGGAAATAGTACCAGTCACGGCGATTTTTGTCCACAATTAGCAATTTGCATAACAATAATTTTTCTGGTATGGTTACTTTCATGAAAGAGCATATCGTAAAAGAAGGTACATATATTCCAAAAACCGGGATAAATTACCCTGAAAAGCCAGATGAGTTCATTTACAAACCAATATTTATAAAAGAAAGAAAAACAGTTGACGAAAACTATCCGTTCGAGGACAAATCTTTTTTTGCAAAGCTCCGCCATTTTATCATTTATACGGCAATTTTTACGGCTGTATTCGCTCTTCATCCATTTGTATACGGCCTTCGCATAAAAGGAAAAGAGAATATCCGGAAAAACAGGAAGCTCTTCAAGAACGGAGCCATTACAATCTGCAACCACGTTTACAAATGGGATTTTCTAGCAGTTCTTCAGGCAGTAAAATACAGGGCACTTACTTTTCCGGCACGCTCCGACCTTGCTTTTACGAAAGATGCGTTTCAGGTTCTTGGCGCAGGCGGAATTCCTCTGCCAGAGACAATTTCAGCCGCGAAAAAATTCAACGAGACGTTCGACAATATTCACGCAAAGAAAAAATGGATTCACATATTCCCGGAGGCGTGCCGCTGGGATTTCTATCAGCCCATACGTCCGTTCAAGCTTGGCGCGTTTTCTTTCGCATACAGATACGAAATACCGGTAATTCCGATGGTCATAACTTACCGTCCAAGAACTGGTTTCTATAAGATTTTCAGGAAAAGAAAGAACGATCCGCTTATAACGCTTACAATAGGAAAGCCGATCCTACCAGACATGACGCAGCCAAGAAAACACAGCTCACAAAAGATGCTTGAAGAAGCTCACGCCTGGATGGAGCAGGCAGCAGGAATAGAACAGAACTGCTGGGAATCTTTATCAAAAGACTAATTCAAAACAGATGACGCGAAATCTTCCCACACGATAACAGGATGCCCGTCCGCAAAGTCAGCGGTATGAGTTTTGTGTGTGATTATCTGTACGAACATCATCCCGGCTTTCCGTGCGCCCTCTCCGTCTGTATCATTTCTGTCACCGACTACAAGACAGCGCTCCGGCTTTGCTCCAAGGACTTCTGCAATTTCCAGGAACGGACGAGGGCACGGTTTTAGCGCGCCCATCTCTTCCGCAGAAAAAAGATTCTTACATGTACCTTCCGCAAAGCCGACTGCCGCCATTCGCTCTTTTACGAAAGCATAGTCGGAGTATACGGCTGTCTTTACGCCAGCCGTATCAAACGCGGAGAAAACTTTAGCGGCAGTATCGCGCATCCGGTATTGTTTCTTAAGGACATCAATCATGTTCGCTGGTCCGGAAGAAAAGCACCATTCGGCTGCTTTCTCCGCGTTCGCGCCGGAAAGCCGGGAAAACTCGGCAGCATAAGCTTCCTTGAATTTCTCAGCATTTCCGAAATCAACTCCCTTAAGGTTGCGTCGGGCATCGCGCTCCGCCTTAATGCGAAAAATATTAAGGGGAGAGTTGAGTATAACGTTTATCGGCATGCGCCTGTAATCATACAAAGTGCCGTCAAAATCAAATATGACGGCATCGCAGTTTTCTATCATTTTGCCCGCTGTTATTTACGAATCAGCTCTTTGAACATTGCGTGACGCTTTTCATCCTGCATAAGAAGGTTCAGCTTGAACTGACCGTCCCTTGAACCGCGCTCAATGCAGTTTTTCTTGTATGCTTCAAAAGAATCTTTCTGAAGGATAAACGTCATCGGGTCATTTACGCGGAACGAAACACGCTTGCCTTCGTACTCGCAGTTAATCTTCTTAAGCTTCTCGTCTACGACCTTTCCGAAATTATCAGCTGTCTCCTGAGTAATGGATTCATCCACGAACTCAAAGTAGAATCTGTACGTAGATTTCTCAATATCAGCAAAACCTACATAGAACTGAACTTTCAAGCCTGTCTCTTTCTCAGCTTCCTCAACAGCCTCCATGAACTGGCGCTCATGAATCTTCTCGCCTGTCATAGAAACTATACCGTTGATTTTCTGGATGAACTGGATTGTCGGAATTGTCTTGTACTTTCCTGTAACCTCGACAAGGTCGTTCATATTGTAGCGGTAAAGTCCTGCATACGTCGTGACGAAAACGCAGTAACGCTTGCCCTGCTCAAGCTCGGTAAGCTGGTAGAAGCGCGGATTTGGATTATCGATATCCTCCTGCTTAACGAACTCAAAATAATGCATGTGCGGGAAAAGAACAGTGTCGTTCGCGCCGTTCATTACAAGACCAGTGCGGCACTCGGATGCAAAATATCCGAACTCCTGATAAAGCATGTGCTCCGGGAAGAAATTAGTGAACTTCTCCATGTAAACGCGTGTGTTACCGCATTTCCACGTTGTAAGGGCCTGAATATTCGGCCAGAAGTGCTTCGGAAGAAGGTTTCCGTATTTTGCCTTAAGAGCACGAAGCTCTGCAGCTCTTTTGGGATTTGGTTTATAGCACGGCTCAAGAGCCTTGCGGACGTTCTCTGGAATGTTAAGGTCTGCTTTGAGCGTACCGTTCTCAATATCCTTAACGTAATCATCAAAAAACTCGTTTACGTTCTTCTGCATTTCGATGATTGTGGACGGATTCGCGGTAATAAGAAGATACAGATCCTGCTCGATACCTGTACGCATGAGCGTGTAGTAGCGTGCCTTGTAATCCGCGATATCGAACACATCAGCAGACTCCGCATAAAGATTCCACATGAATTTTGGGCAGTCACGTCTTGTAACGCCAGATACGGAACCGTACAAAGTGCCGTCCGGAGCCTCGCCCTCAATTGCCTTTCCGACTATTGAAAGACACTTGCCCTCAAAAACCTTAGGACGGTGCATCATGAACGAATAAAGCCAAAGCTGCGTCATCTTGCTGTATACGTTGGAATAATACTCGTTCGTAATAGGAATCCACTTAGGCTCTTTTGTCGTACCGCTCGTAGTGGCATACATCATCGGCTTTCCTGGGAAAAGCACGTTCGCCTCGCCGTTCTTGTGACGCTCAACAAACGGACGGAGATCCTCGTAATCCTGCGGTGGAACATTTTTCTGCCAACGTGCGTAAAGCTCTTCGGCAGTAGGAGCGGCAAGAATCTCCGCAAAATTGTGGGCTTTTCCCCACTCGGAATCTTTTGCATACTCAAGAATACCGCGCAGTGTTTTTTCCTGCGCCTTGCGACAGTTGCGTGCTACGTTGTTAAGGGTGAAAAGCCTTATCTTTCCTATAGTTCCAAGAAGGAATTTAATTTTCCATGCACCTTTAATCTTTGCCATACAAACCTCACTTTTCATTCTACAAGCACGATGTACGCAAACCTTGCGCAACCGCACGCCATATCGTCAGCAACTACCTAAAAAGCACCTGTTCAGCTTGTGTTTCTGCCTTATCGTTCGCCGAAGCCTCGACAACGCCGATTTTCCACGCTTTCATCGATGCGCAGCGGCCTTTGTCGGCGGCGGAGAAAGCGTTGAAGCGCGCAACTATTTCGTCTGCTTTATCCGCGCTAACGGCAAGCATAAAGCCGATTCCCATGTTGAACGTATTGAACATACGATCAGGATCAGCACCACGGCGAACAAGCTCGTCAAAGACGGCAGGAATTTCCCAGCTGCCTTTCTTAAACACGCTTATGAGCGGTTTCTGACCATTCGCAGCGCGCTTTTTGTTCGCCTCCGGGTACATGCGCGGAACATTCTCATAAAAGCCGCCGCCGGTAATGTGAACCATGCCGTGAACAGACTTTCTGAAATCATCAAGCACTGCAAGCACAGGGCGGACGTATATGCGAGTTGGCTCAAGAAGAACCTCGCCAATCTTTTTGCCGGCGAACGGCTCGTCGAAATTCGTGACAAGCTTACGCACGAGCGAGAATCCGTTAGAATGAACGCCTGTGGAAGAAAGACCGATGATAACATCGCCTTCCTGAATGTTCTCGCCAGTTATTATGTCGCTTTTCTCTGCGATACCTACACCAAAGCCGGCAACGTCGTATTTGCCCTCATCATAGAAGCCAGGCATCTCGGCAGTTTCGCCGCCCAGCAATGCGCAGTTGCTGTCAACGCATCCGTCCGCAACGCCTTTTACAAGGTCGGCGGCAATGTCCGCATCAAGCTTTCCGCATGCAATGTAGTCAAGAAAGTAAAGCGGCTTTGCGCCTGTGCAAAGGATGTCGTTAACGCTCATCGCAACGCAGTCAATTCCAACAGTGTCGTATTTCCTCATGGAGAACGCAATGTCAAGCTTTGTGCCAACGCCGTCCGTTCCTGAAACCATAACAGGCTCTTTCATGCCGCCTGGAACAGCGAACATTCCGGCGAAACTGCCGAGTCCGTTAAGAACGCCAGGTATAGCGGTCCGTTTTGCAGACTCTTTGTATTTATTTACGGCGCGGTAGCCTTCTTCAACATCAACTCCAGACTGTCTGTAATCTATCATCTTAAAACCTCTTTACGTTCATCTCACCGGGTACGGACAACGGATATTCTCCGGTAAAACAGCCTTTGCAATATCCGTATGACTCTGGCAAAATATCTTTAAGCGCGTTGAACATTCCGTCTATCGAAATAAAGGCAAGACTGTCCGCGCCTATTTCCTGACAAAGCTCATCAACGTTCATCGAAGAAGAGATAAGCTGGTTCTTGCTTGGGGTATCTATACCGAAATGGCAAGGGAATTTTACAGGCGGGCTTGATATACGCATGTGAACTTCTTTAGCGCCTGCCTTGCGCAAAAGCGAGATAAGGCGCTTGCTTGTCGTTCCCCTGACGATTGAGTCATCAATAACAACAATGCGTTTTCCGGCAATGTCACTCTTAAGGGCGTTGAGCTTTACAAAAACAAGTTTTTCGCGCTCACTCTGCGTCGGGGCAATGAACGTTCGTCCAATGTACTTATTTTTTACAATGCCCATTGCGTAAGGAATACCAGAAGCTTTAGCGTATCCCATCGCAGCACCAAGGCCGGAATCTGGAACACCAATAACAACATCCGCGTCTACGCCCGACTCGTGCGCGAGAACCGCGCCCATGCGGAGCCTTGCTTCCTGAACAGGAATACCGTCTATTATCGAATCAGGGCGGGCAAAATAAACATACTCGAACACGCATGTGCGCTTTGCCGTATGCTCGCCGAACTCGAACGAAAGAACGCCGTCATCGTTTATTATAACAATCTCACCAGGATTTATGTCGCGCACGAGGTCCGCACCGATTGCATCAAGCGCGCAACTTTCGCTTGCAAGAACCCAGCCGTTATCGAGCTTGCCAAGACAAAGCGGATGGATTCCGTTCGGGTCGCGCGCGCCGATAAGGCATTTCTCGGTCATAACGCAAAGCGAGAAAGAACCTTTTATCATCTGGATTGTGTCTGTAAGCGCACGCTCCAAACCTTTTTTGTAGCTTTTCGCAATCAGTTTAACGATAACTTCAGTATCGCTTGAAGAAACGAAAGTTGATCCTGTTTCCTCAAGGAATTCCTTCAGCTGCTCGTAATTGATAAGCTGTCCGTTGTGAGCAACAGCAATACCGCCGAGCTTGAAACGGTTCACGAACGGTTGCGCGTTCTCTATGCGGGCAGCGGAAGCTTTTGTATAAAGAACGTGACCAACGGCAATTTTTCCGCCAAGCTCATCAAGTTTGGGAGCACCGAAAACATCGGCGACAAGCCCCATCTCCTTGAATTGCTCTATTTTCTCACCGTCAGAAACTGCAATACCCGCGCTTTCCTGACCACGGTGCTGCAATGCGAACAATCCGTAATATGCAAGCTTAGCCGCATTATAAACAGGGATATCGCTGCTCGCGACAAAACTGTCGCTTACAGTTCCAGACTCTGGAGCAGCCTGAACTTTTTTATTGAGATAAATGCCGACAACGCCGCACTTATCCTTAAGTTTCTCATCCTCAAACTGTCCGTTGCTACATACTGACATATCTGTCATAAAGTTACTCCCATACCACCGTTATACTTGGCTTCATCCGCCAATCCGGCCCGGAATTCCACAAGCTTCTTGCGAAGATCAGGATATTTTACTGCAAGTATTTCTACTGCAAGATAAGCTGCGTTTGCGGCATTATTTATGCCGACCGTTGCCACAGGAATCTGGCGTGGCATCTGCACGATGGAGAGAAGAGCGTCCATACCGCCAAGACCGTTGGAGCTTGCACCTTTCGCATTAACGGAAAGGCACTCAAGAGGCACACCGATAACAGGCAACACCGTCATCGACGCGATTACGCCCGGAAGATGCGCGGCAAGCCCTGCACCGGCGATAATAACCTCGGCTCCGTCTTCCTCAACTTTCTTCACTGTCTCGGCAAGAAGAGCACCTGAACGATGCGCAGAAAGAATGTACGCGGAATACTCAACACCAAAATCCGCAAGGACGGACGAGGCTTTTTTCATTGTGTCTGTATCTGATTTTGAACCGAAGAAAATGGCAACCTTCATCGTTTACTCCCAAAGCACGAATAGATTACCGACGGCCATAGACAACCCGCCTTATTGCGAAAACGAACTGCAACTACACGTTGCGCCGCCCCGTATGGCAGGTGCAGAAAAAACGGTTATCATAGTCGGTCGTAAGGGGGACCGGTAGAAACGTCTCACCCCTGCATTGTCTGAGGAGTAACAACACACCTCGTGAAACATATATGAACCGTCGATATGGGACTATAACACAAGATGAGCGTTTTTTCAAGATGGTAAAAACCGGGCAAATCGGGCAAGGGCATGGAGCGGTGCGAAGCAGTCGGAACGACCGCGCGTAGCAAGCCGCGGAACGCCCGACCGTCCGCTATGCGGGCGGATGCCCCAAAATTTACGCCTCAACCTTTTGGAGATTTTTAATATTTTGCACAAATTCTTACATTTTGAAACTTCATAACTTTACAGAAACAAATTCACGTCTTATACTTTAATTATGGACATTATACTTACATTCAAGGGCGGAAAAACCGTCCAGGTTCAGGCTGGAACGCTTATTCAGGATATCCTGCCTTATTTTGACGTTAACAAAGACAAAATCCTCGCAGTACGCGTGGACAATGAGATATGCTCGCTTTCACAGGCTTTAGAGACGAATGCGGAACTTGAGCCAGTTCTTACGGGAACTACTGACGGCGCAAGCATTTACAGACGCACGCTCTGCTTCGTTCTTGACGTTGCGGCGCACAAGCTTTTCCCAACCTCAAGGCTGCTCGTCGGTCATAGTTTGGGTTACGGTTACTACTACACTTTTGCTGACCGCGACTCAATGACAAAAGAGGAAATCGCCAAGCTTCAGGCAGAAATGGAAAACATCGTCACCGCAGACAGCATCATAAATCAGGTGAAAGTCTCGTACAAAGACGCAGTATCCATACTCGAAAAGCAGAAAATGCCGGAGACACGGCGGTTGCTTGATTATCAGGCAAAACCGATACTCAGGCTCAACTCGCTCAACGGATTCTACGACATTTACGTCGCCCCGCTCCTTCACTCAACAGGACTCCTTAAAGTTTTCGACCTCATGCCATACGAAAACGGTTTCCTGCTTCGCTTCCCGGCTTCTTTCGACCCGGATTCCCTGCCGGAATTCCAGGACAACAAGAAGCTTTTCAACATCTATAAACGCTACAAGGAATGGGGAAGACGCCAGAACGTCACGACAGTCGCGTCGCTCAACGAGCTTGTCTACAAGCGGAAGACGAAGGACTTCATCAACATATCCGAGACGTTCCTTAACAAGAACATCGCCGATATCGCCGACAAAATCGAGCAGAAAGGCAACGTAAAAGTCGCGCTGCTCGCTGGTCCTTCAAGCTCAGGAAAGACGACGACTTCAAAGAAACTCGCCATCCAGCTTAAAGTTCTGGGCTACAACCCGCACGTAATAAGCCTGGACAACTACTATCTTGGACGTGAGAAAACCCCTCGCGACGCAAACGGCGACTATGACTACGAATGTCTTGAAGCACTCGACGTACAGCAACTTAACGACAACCTTGTCGATCTTTTCAAAGGAAAGACAATACAGGTTCCGTCATACGACTTCCGTGAAGGAAAACAGTATTTCACAGGTGAGACTCTCACCATGAACGAGAAAGACATCCTGATTATGGAAGGTATCCACGGACTTAACGACAAACTTACGCCGCTCGTTCCGGCGGAGAACAAGTTTAAGGTTTACCTTTCGGCACTTACGCAGCTGAATATCGATGACCACAACCGCATCTCGACGAGCGACAACCGCCTTATCCGGCGCATCGTCCGCGACTCTCAGTTCCGCGGAAAATCAGCCGCCGACACGATTAAAATGTGGCCGAGCGTCCAGCGTGGCGAAAAGCTTCACATCTTCCCGTTCCAGCAGAACGCCGATGCAATGCTTAACACAGCGATGGACTACGAGCTTGCCGTCCTTAAAATATTCGCAAGCCCGCTTCTGCGCTGTGTAACGCCATGCCAGAGGGAGTACTCAGAAGCTTCGCGCCTCTTGAATTTCCTGTCGAATTTCTATGAGATTGCGCCGACATACGTTCCCGGACAGTCAATCATCCGCGAATTCATCGGCGGCAGCGAGTTCAAGTACTAAATTACGGAAGATACAGCGGCTTGACGTTTCTAAGAGATTCGAACAGCCGCTGTTTTTCAGCGACATTACCGCCAGTAAGCAGCTCCAGCCTGCTTCTGGCTTTTTTTCTGCCCGAATTCTCCTGATAGCTGCACGTACACGTCTCCGAGATATATCCCGCTTTCTCCGCATGCGCAATAATCGTCGCGACATCCGCAAAACAAAGCGGCCTTATAACAGTCACAGGGTATTTGTCGTACTTAAGGCGCGGGGGCATGGTCGAAAGCTCGCCTTTGTTGAGCATGTTCATCAGAACAGTTTCAAGAATATCATCTAAGTGATGTCCTAGCGCAATCTTGTTGTAGCCGTTAGCGATGGCGTAATTGTTAAGCTCAGTTCGGCGCTGCGTGGAGCACCACCAGCAGTTCATGCTTCTGCCGGGCTTAAGCCTGCCAAGAACATCGGCATGAAGCGAAACAGGCTCTACGCCCCACTCCGTAAAAAGCGCGAGAAGTTTTTCGTTTAAAGGCGGCGTTATCTCAGTTTCCACATGAAGGGCGGTAAAATTAAAGTTTTCGCGGTGCTGCTTTTTTCTGTCGGCAAAATACTCCACGAGCGCTGTCGAGTCCTTGCCGCCCGAAGCCCCTATAAGGATATTGTCACCTTCTTCTATAAGCTTGTATTCAAAAACAGCTTTGTCTATAACGCGGAAAAGGCGCGGTCGTTCCATCAGTTAAGTCCCGCCATTTTCCGAACATACGGCGCAATCTCGTAAAGCGGCAGCACGGAAGAAGCGGCTCCAAGGTCAATCGCGGCTTTAGGCATACCGAAAACTACACATGTTTCTTCAGCCTCGGCAATCGTATAGCCGCCGCTCTTGTGAATATCGACGCATCCGTTCGCACCATCGCGCCCCATGCCCGTAAGAAGAACCGCTATACAGCGTGAACCCGCCACCTTTGCCGCCGACGTAAAAAGATAGTCCACAGCGGGGCGCAGAAAGTTAAGCGGCGGCTCATCCACAAGTTTTGTGATATAGCCGGACGCAGTACGCGCCCCAACCGTCAGATGATAATTTGCAGGAGCTATATATACAGTACCCGGAACAACGATACCGTTGTCCTGGGCGAGAGTAACGTTCATGCCGGTCGTGTCGGCGAGCCACGAGGCGTAATGCCTGTCAAAAGCAGAATCTATGTGCTGTGTTATAAGAATCGGATACGGAAAGTCGCGCCCGATTTTTGCAAGAACATTCTGCACCGCAACAGGGCCGCCGGTAGATGCCCCTATTACGAGCAAGTCTTTGCCGCCGGCATCTTTCGGTACTGCGATTTTCGGCGTGGCGGATACGGCAGCTGGCTTTGCGAATGGCGAAGCTCCTACAGTCCTCTTCGCAAAAACCGGCGACTTATGTCCGCGCTCAGTTACGGCGACTATGCGCTCTATGAACGAACGGTAAAAATCGGGTGAAAAATGCGTTAAATCAGGCTTTTTGAGCATATCGACGGCGCCTGCTTCAAGGGCAGCATAACCCATGCGCGCAGAATCTTCCGTCGAGAAAATCATTATCGCTGCAGGCTGTTCCTGCATTATGCGCTTTGTCGCCTCTATACCGTCCATCACCGGCATATAGATGTCCATCGTGATGACATCCGGCTTCAAAAGCCTGTTCTGCTCTATCGCACCCTGCTCGTCATAAGCCTCGCCGACAATTTCTATGCGGGGGTC
>JAEEGK010019343.1_pt1 | contig 14619 bp, 5 predicted proteins | sample 8958771 | NCBI WGS metagenome assembly JAEEGK01 (sample SAMN16246547, study PRJNA631951) | gut metagenome | biome: gut microbiome; feature: rumen; material: SC-attached | host: Bos | place: Iran: Karaj | collected 2018-10
AATATTCTCCATTAATAAGAAACTTCCCTTCAGACTTAGTTCTTCTCAATTTTTTTTCAACCTTACTTTTAATATTATGTTCCATTTTATTAACATCATATCTACTCAAAGCTTTATTAACATTTTCTTCAAAAACAAGAGTTTTTAATTCCAAATAAAAAGTCATATAAACACTTAATTTAACATAAACATTATATTGTATCATTTCTAAAAATTTCATTTCTAAAATATTTAATTGACTTTTTTCAAAAAAAGGATAAATATAAGAAAAATCACCATTACTTAAATATTTATCATCCCAAATTTTTTGACTAATCATTAAAGAAACAAAAATTAAAGGTCTCCAATTTGTATTTTGTAAACTTAATCCAGTTAATGCAATAATACGATTAATATAAATTAAACTAATAATACAACATTCAGAAGAAAATTGAACACAATTATATAATGCTTCAATAAAATTTATCATATCATCTAAAGATGGTATTTTTCTTATATTTTCTATTCTTTGTTTATCAAAATATTGAGGATATTCATCAACATATTTATCTTCTGAAAAAAAATATAAATCACTTTTTTTACTTATTGTTTTACCTAAATTCATATCTTCATTTAATTGACTTTGTAATATTATTGATACTGATTTTATTATATTTTTTACATTTGGTGATGAAATTGTTGAATCTAAAAATATGTTACTTGTTGATGATGATTTAAAATTATGATATTGAATTTTTGATTCTTGACGCTTTTGTAAAGGGTGGGGACTTTGTTTTATTCCGGGAGTAAAGGCAATTTTTGACATTTTTTTTTTTGGGTTTTTTTATTTTTTTTTATTTTTTTTAATTTTTGATAAGTGAATTTTTAAATATATTAAAAATGAAAAATAACATTTTATTTTTCTTTTTTTTATATTTAATTTTTATATTTTTATGTCTATTTTATTTTTATATATAATATTTTATTTAAGGATATTTTTGTGAAAAAAATTTTATTAAATACATAATAAATAATGAACAATTAATATGAATTTATCAAAAATGGAAATTTTAAAATATATTTTTTTTTTTATCAATTATTAATTTAAGTGGTTTTGGATGAGGTAAATAATTTATAGGAATATAAGTTCTAATTCTTTTTTTAAACATATTTTTAGGTTTCATTTTATATGAATTAATATTATTTTTTTCTTTGCTTTTTGATTTTTCCATTATTAAACAATCTACATAGTTATAAAAAGAACCACTTTTATTTTTAGAAAAATTCATTTGAGAAACAAAATCACTATTTTTACTTGATGATAATTCATCAATTTCTCTATTTGATAAACTTTTTATATATTTTTTCTTTATATTTCTTGGATTTGCACTATGAATTTTTTTTCTTAATATTTTACCATCACTACTATAATTTCCAATTGAAATATTATTATTTTTATTAAGTTCATTAAGACTAATTGAAGGAGTTTTATTTCTATAATAAATATTAGTATTAATATAATTGTTATTATTATAAGTAAATGAAGAATTTGTACTATTTTTTTGACTAAAATTTAGATTATAATTTTTTATATTAGGACTCATATTATTTGAATTATTGATTCTAAGTTTTTTAATATCTTCTGTTGAATTTAATTTAAATGTCTTTTTCTCTATTTTAGATTTAATTTTCTTTTTAAAAAATGTTTGTTTAATTAAATTAGTTTTGACAGTAACATTATTCATTTTAAAATTTGAAAGATTATTTTGAAGATTATTAAAATTTCTTTTAAATAATTGATGAATATTAATATTGTTTTTTCCTAAACTAATACAATTTTCATTTTTATCTTTAAATCCACCAATCATATTTGTTAAATAAGTATTTTTAATGTTTAATAATCTATCAAGTATAATTTTTTCTTTTTGTTCAATTAATTTCTTTAAATTTTCTTTAACAGATTTATAAGTTTTCCAAATATTTATAAGTAATAATTTATCAATTGAAAAAATTTCTGCATGTTCAGAAATAACTGTTGCAGAACAAAAATAACTTCCATTTAAAATACAATCACTTAATCCTAATAAATCTCCTTTTTTTGCAATTGATAAAACAACATTTTCATCTTCTCCTTTTTTCTTCATATCTCTTTTTTGTAATTTTTTCCTACTAAAATAAGAAATTAAATAATTAATTTTTTTAAAATTCAATTTTGTTTTCAATTCAATTTCTCCTTTATAAACAAAAAAAATTTTTTCACTTTCATTTCCTTCATTAAATAAAAAATTACCTTTTTGTAAAAATACTTTAATAAAAAAATTCCAATAATTATGAGTAAAAAATGGTACAGAAATATTGTCAAATAATTTAGAATTAAGAATAAAATGAATATCATTTCTTTTTATTTTTAAATGAATAGTTTTAATAGTAAATTTATAATCTTTAGTTTTTAAAATACCAAAAATTGAATTTGTATTAACAAAAATAGAAGCAGTTCTCTTAGAATCTTCATTTATTAAAGCAATTTCTCCAAAAGTTTGTCCTTCTTTTAAATCAATTACTTTTACATATCCTTCAATTTTTACTTCTTGATAATATTGACTTGATTCATCAATATCTTTTTCTCCATTTATATATTTGATATATTCATCAATTGGAATATTTAATTTATTTGAATTTTCATTTATTAAATTTGATACTTTTTTCTTATATAATTCTTCATCTATTTTAAAAATATTTAAATTATATTTTATTGTTTTATCTAAAAGATATTGTTCATTACATGAATATAATAATTGCAAATAATGAATATATTGTTCTTCTTTCATTTTTAATGTTATCATTTTTGGTACTAAAACACTTACATTTCCTTTTAGAATTATATAAAATTTATTCCCTTTATTTCCAACTTTAAATAAAAAAGTATTTTCCTCGATTATATTACATTTAAGTGAATAATTTATTTTTGTTAATAATTCTTCATCATTAAAGTTTTCTCCTTCTATTTTTAGTAAATCTATAAAATATTTTTGAGATTGTAAACATCTATTTAATATAAAAATGTCTCTTTCTGTTCTTGTATTTTTTGATAATAAATACATTATTATTGATAAAGTATCTTGATTTTGAAACAAATTATTTAAAAATTCATTATCTTTTATTTTAGATTTTATTAAAGATTCTAAATTTTCAATTTTTTTTTCTGAAACTTTTGGAAAACTTTTTCTTTTTTCTATTGTCTTTAACATAGTTTTTTGGTTATTTTTAACATTCTTTTTTTGAAAAAAAATAAATTTAATATTTATTTTTATTACTTTAAATTAATTATATTTATTAATTTTTTTATTGACAATATTTTTTGTTTCTTCACAGAAAATAATTAAAAAATAATGAAATTTTAATTTTCTTTTTTATATAAAAAATTTTTGTGATAAAATAATATTATTTCAAAACTCACAAAAAGAAAAAAACTAAAATTATAATATTTAAATAATACAAAAAATGCAATTAGAAAATTTAAATCAAGCAAGACCTGATTTTTATTTAATATCAAATGAATTAAATTTAAATCAAAGTATAAATTTATTTAAAACAAGGTCCTCAACATATATTGTGAGAAAATTAAGTTGTAGTACTATTGATACAAATGTTTCATCTTCTTCAGAAACTATTAAAAATAATATTAATTTAGAACATCTATTATTATTTGATAACAATGACATAATTGAAAACTTATCAAATGAAATTAATGAAAAAGATAAATTGAGATATAAATATGAATTATTTAACAATATTTTAAATCAAAGAAAAAAATCAGCAATCAAAATAGCAAATTTTATAAAATCAAAAGTTGATATAATAAAAATAAAAAAACAGTTTTTAATTCAAAAAATTATTGATAATAAAATAAATTTAATAATAAAAATTCAAAAACATATTAGAGGATTTTTAATAAAAAAATCAATAAATAATATATTAAATTGTGAATATGTTTTATTTTATCGTTTATCCAAAGAACTTATTGAAAAATTAAATTATAAGAATTTAAATGATTCTAATAATAATATGAATAAACAAAATATTGTTCAATGCAAAATTTTTAGTACACCTTTTGATAATAAAAAATATTCCTTCATTTACTGCAAATTTTTAAATTGTTATTATCTCCCACTAATTAATATAAGGATTTTAAAAAGAAAATATAAAATCAATTTCATTATTAATAATCAAACAATTATTGATTCTAGATATCAAGTTGATATTGATAATAAAGGGAATTTTTATAATATTATAATGAAAAATATGATTTTTAGATTTAAAAAGGGTATTAAAGAAATGATTGAATATCAAGAAAAAAAATATTGGGAAAGTATTTTTGAAATAAAAAAAAAAATAAAAAGAACAAATAGTTATGATAGTTTGTCTATTTCAAATTCTAACATTTCAAACGAAAATTACACTCCAATTTATGAAAGTGAAATGTCAAATAAATCAAATTTAAAACCAATTTTAAAAAATTCATTAAAGAAAATTGAAAGTTTTGGAGATAAAAAAGAAATTAATAAAAGAAAAGTAAGTTTTAATAAGAAAATAGTATATTCATATTAAAAATTGAATAAAAGATATTTTTAGATTATAAAGTATAAAAAATTCTATAATTATTTTGTATAATTGAATATATATTTTTTATTATTCTATTTTGAGTAAAATTTATTAATTTTTATTATTATCAAAACTTTATTTAAGAATCATATTGTGATATGATTTTATTAAAAGTATTCCTTTATGAATTAAAAATGTTAAATTAGCAAATATTTTAAAATTATTATTTTCTTCTCAAAATAAGTTTTTAAATTAAATTAATTATTATTTTATAAATTTTAATAAATTATTGTTGAATAAATAAATAAAATATATACTAATAATCTAAAACTTGTTAAGAATAATCAAAATATATTATTAAATTGAAGTCTCATTATTTAATCCTCCATAAGAACCAAATTTTAATATTGTACTAGGTTTAAATTTGGTTTTTAAAAATTTCGGATAATTATTTTGAAAATTATCAATTTTAAAAGTATCAATTTTTACCTTATTTAGATTATTATTTAATTCATCTAAATCCAAATCATTTAATCTTTTTTTGGAATATAATAATTTATTAAATTCAATTTTTTTTTGTAAAGAATAAAGAGTTTTTTCTTTAGGAGATTGATTTAATTTAATATTATTATTTAATGTGTTTTCAGTAAGAAACATATCTTTTATTTGATTTGCAAAATTAATAGATTTTTTTTTTAATTTTACTATTTGATTATCTTTAAATTCTTTTAAAATAGAATTAAATTCTTTATCTTCTTTTAATGATTTCATATTGTCTGATTTTATTGGTAAAATGAAATAATCTTTTTTGTTCATTTCAAATAATTTATTTAATTGAATGCTTTTTCTTTCATTATATAATTCCTTTTGATAATAATAATTATCAATAAGATCTAAATTTTGTTTTGAATAACGAATCTCATTTGTAAAATTATAAATGCCATTATAAAATAATTTATGATTTAAATTACATATTTTAGGTCTTTTAAAAGTTAAAGATAAATCATTTAAATCTTTTTTTGAATGTTCATGTGATTTTAATAATCTATTCCTTTTAAAGTCAGTTTTTATTGGAGAATTATTTAATGAAGAAATTGATAATTGTTCAAAAAAATTTGAATTTGATAAACTTCTATTTTGCAAAGATTTATTTTTTATAATTATTTTTTCCAAATTTAAATTTTTTATCAATTTTTTTTTTATTCTCAATTTATGAATAGATGATTTCTTATTTATTGAAGTTTTATTTTCCTTTTTTAATATTGACAATTGTCTTGATGAATTATTTTTGAATAAAACAAGATTTCTTTTTTCCTTTTTATTTAAAAATAGTAAATTTTTTATCATATTTTTTAAATAAATATTAATAATATAATAATAAAATTAATATTAGAAATAACTCTATTAATTAAAAATATAGTATATTACTTTAAATTTAGATATTATATATTATATAGTTAATATATTTATTTATATATTTTATATTTAGATGTATAATTAATACTTTTTTATTTATATTTATTAAATAAATAGATTTTCATTTTAGAAATTATCTTTTTATTATATTTAGATATTATTTTATAGTTTTACATATATTAAAAAAATTATTAAAATTAAAAATATAAATAATTATTAATAAAGAATAAATAAAGTAAAAATAATCGAAATTTAAAATATTTATTCACAAAAAAAATATATAATATAAACAAACATAAAAAAACATTGCATTAAATTTTTTTACTTAGATTTTTTTCATTAATATTATTATTATTATTATTATTATTATTATTATTATTATTATTATTATTTTCATCCATATCTAAACTAGAAAACTGGCTTTTATTATTTTTTCCATTTTGAATCATTTTTTCAATTTCTTTTAACTTAAAGGAAAAAGATTTTCTCTCATTTGTATCTGCTTCAACAAATTTATTAAAATAATTAGTATAAAACATTTTAGGATTATTTAAAGCAAGAGACGTACTCTTAATATTTTGTCCAATTAAATCTAAAGTACTTTCTGAAAATAAAGGCATATTTTTTTTTTCATCATTACCATAAAATTGTTTTCTTCCAGAATCAAGAAAATGAGAAGTTTTAGGATTTAATATTATTTTACTCATTCTTCTATCACTTTTTACTTTTACTGTTTTATTTATTTTATTTTTCCTTTGAAAAGTTAATTTATCTGTTTTTGCTCTTATAACATTATCTTTATTATTATTATTATTAATTTCATTTTTTAATTTAGATGATGTAAATGTTTTTTTAAACATTGGTAAATTTGTTTCTGAAATACATGTTAATTTCTTTTTTATTTGTCGATTTAAAGTAAAAGATTCATTTTTAATTATAAATAATTCTACTTTTTCTTTTGGTGATGGAATTAATAATATATCTACACTTTCTTTTAATGATTTTATTTGAAAACTAAATGAAGAAGTTGATAAATTTGAAAAAATAAATTCTTTTTCTTTTAAATGACTGTTATTATTATTACTGCTATAATTATCATTAAAATTTCTTTTTTCTTTTTTAGAATCATCTTTTGATTTAATTAAAAATTTAGATCTTAAATATTTTTCAATAATAAAATCTTTAGGTACAATACCATTAAATTTGTGATTAAAAGAATTATTTCTTAAAAAATTACTAACATCATTATTTTCAAAAGGATATTCTTCATTATTAATTTCTTCTTTTAAAAAAGGATAAATTAAACTATTATTATTAGAAGAAAAAGTTGATAAATCAAAATAATTATTTTCAAAATTTTCTTTTTCTGTTTCAGATTTACTTTTACATTGATAAGAATCTGAACTTGAATTAAAAAAATTAGAATCTGAATCAGAATATTCATTACTCCCATTTGTCGGTTTTTTAGTTGAAATATTTTTTCTTTCAGTTTCAATTGAATTTTTTATCTTTGTTTTTTTTTGTATTACTGAATCTTTTTCATCATCTGAATTTTCTTCTTTAATTGTTTCATTATTATTTAACATATCCACAAAAATTTCTTTATTTTCATCTATAACATTATTATTAATATTAATATTTGATGTATTATCATTTTCTTTATTTTCTTTTATAATTGAATCACTTGATGATGAATTAGATTTAATTAAATTACTATTTTTTTCATCATTTTCATTTAATATATTACTTGATTTACTTTTATTATCAGAATCAATATTATTTGAATTTTTATTTTTTAAAAAATTAATTTTATCTTTTTCAGAATTTATTAACATTGTATTTTTATCTGAATTATCATTAACTTCAGTAACAGAAGGAATACTTTGTAATTCACAATCTTGAGATGATAAACTTGAATATATTTCATTACAATTAACAAAAATATTTTTTTTTGTAAAATCTTTTTGATAATATTGAGAATAAGAAACTCTTTTTGATTTTTTTCCTTCATTTTGATTAAAAAAAAATTTTAGTGCTTTATTAATTAATCTTTCAATTTGTTCCATATTAAATAAAGATTTTTTAATAATTAAACCCCAAATTTTAGGAAAATTCATAGAAATTTCAACAGCATCAGTTTTATTTAATAAAAACAATTCTGCAGCTTTACTTTTAACTTTCATACTTAAAGGACTTCTTCTATTTAAAAACATTAAAATATCACCAAAATGTTCGTTTTTTCTAATTTCAATAATTTTAACATATTGTTGAATTGGAATAATAAAATGATCATTATTATTATTAAAAGTTAATCCTTTTCCTCTTACAAAAGAAACTGTTTTCTTATTAAAAATATCATTATTAAAATCAATAATTTTTGGTTTATCAATTGAATTTCTTTTACTATTATTGTTAATAGAAGAATGTGGAAATTCCATATTTAAAACTGAAGCTCTTCTATATTTATAATTAATATCTTCAATATCTTTATCATTTATTAAAATTGGAAGAGGAAGTTCTAAAGAAAGTGTTCCTCTTTTAACAAAAATTATTTCTTCTATATAATCACCTTCATTTACTAATTTTTCATTTTTCATTGTTATTATTGGCCTAAATGCCAATATAACTCTTATTATAAAATCACTTGAATTATAAGTTTTAAAAAATATAAAATTATTTATTATTGGTTTATACATTTCCATTATTAATCTTGTTTTTAAACCAATTGGTAAATTATCCATTATTTCATTTTTATCTTTTGAAATATGAGTTAAACGATATTTTAAAAAACGACATATTTTCTCATATAAAATAGGTGATAATTTCTCATGTGTTAATTTTAAATGTTGTAAAATTTCCATTTTTTTATTATAATCTTGAGTTTTAAAATCAACATTTTGTACATAATTACTTAATGAAGATACTGAAAATGAATATACCATAATTCCAAAAATTAATAATATTAAATTAAAGCATCTTTCATATATATTTATTGAAACTATATCCCCATATCCAACTGTAAATACTGTTGTAAAAACATAATAAAATGATGAAATATATATTTCAAATTTAGGAGAATTTGATAAATTTTGTACTGAAACCCAAGATGGATATTCTAAATGAGATAAAAATATAAATATGCATGCTAAAATGTGACCACATATTACAAATATTAATATAAAGTTTGATGCATGGAGTAATTTTAATAAGGATGTTTGTTTTGATAGAAATTTTCGATATTTAAAAAAGAAAAAGTTTTGTTTGTATATTTTAAATATTTTAATTAATGGAATTAGTTCAATAAGATATATTACTTTAAATTCATTAATTGATATTTGTTTTTCAATTTTTGATATTGATTTTAAATTAATTATAAAATATGGGAAAGAACAAATTAAATCTGGTATAAACCATTTTGTTAAATAATTTAATATTATATCTGAAATTTTTCTAATAAATCTTTCTTCGATATCATAATAAGCAGTAAAACAACCTAAAATTAAATCAATTATATAAAATAAATTAATAATTATATTGATAATAAATGATTTTGAATAATAATAATTATCTTTTTTTGGATAAAAACAAATTTTAATTGGTGGTATTATTATATTATACCAAGTTAATAAAAAAAGAATTAAATCAAAAAAGAATTTAAATTTTGATTTTGGGTCTATATAAAAGGTATCATCAAATTCAATATCTGATTCTTCATCACTTAAAGAATCATATACTAATTTATCTAATTTTATTAAATGACGATATTGTAATTCTTTAAATTGTTTTATATTCATATTTGTTTGAGTTATATCACTTGAGTTTATTTCTTCTTCTGCAAATTTTTTATTTTCTATTAATGAAAATAAATTTGATTTTTTCTTTTCTTTCATTTCATCAATTGTTTTGTTATGTTTTAAATTATTATGTTCATTTATAATATTTTCAATTTTTTTTAAAGATGTCAATGTTTTATTCTGTTTTATAAAAGTTTTATTTGGAGAAGATAATAATGATTCTTTAATTGAATCACAACATTTTGAAAATTCGTTATATTCATTTGATGTTAAATTTATAATATTTCTTATATCATTTTCATCTTTTTTATTATTATATATTTCTGTTAATAATAAATCTTTTGAAAAATTATATTTTGGAATATAAGTACTATTTTTATTATAATTATATTCTAAATCTTTACTTAATGTTGTATTAAAAATTCTTTTTTTTTCATTTTGAAAATTTTCATCTTGTCCCATTAATCTTAAAAAAACTTTTTTTTTATTTATTACATGTGATTTTTCTCTATTTCTTCTAAAAATTTTTGTTAATTTATTTTTTTCTTTTTTTGGTATTAATTTATATTTTTGAAAATTATCCGAAAATTGTTTTTTAAATGGAAAATTAATTTTAGAAGCTGAAGAGTGTTTTATTATTTTTGATTTTTTAGATTTTAAATCTTTATCAAAAAAATCATTTTTTAAAGATAATACTTTAATAATTGCACTTCTAGTATTTTTTTTTTGAGTTGGTGAATCTAAAATATTATTTGAATTACTTATATTATTTTTAAGATTTGAATTATTTTTTTTTAATTTTAATTGAATAATATTATCAATATTATTATTTGAAAAATCAAAAGAATTATATTTTTGATTTTTTATTGGTAATGAAATATTACTAATTTGACTTTTTTTATGATAAATATTATTTATTCCTATTAAATTATTATGTGATGTTCTTTTTTTTGAAGGTTTAAAATGATTTAAGCCAATTAAATTATTTGTATTATTTATTTTTTCATCTATATTTAAAGGAAAAAATTGTTGTACAAGTGGAATTTTAGTTTTTAATTTTGCAAATGATTCTTCTTCTTTTATTTTATTTTTTTTTGTTTTTTCTATTTCTTCTAGTTCTTGATTTATATTAAAATATTTTGTTTCATTTGTATTATTTTCTAAAGTTTTTGAAATGAAATTTTGGAGATTTAATTCAATTTTATTTAACGCATCTTTAGTAACTTCTTTTTCTTTTTTTGTTTCTTTTTTTCCTAATGTTTTTAATCTTTTTAAACCATTAAATAATTCATTTTCTATATTATTGTTTTCACCGCTTGGAAAATAATCCATTTTTTAATAAAATTATAGAATTATAAGAATGTAAAAACTTTCTTATTTCATTTATTTAAAAATAAAAATTATAAAAAATTCTCTCATAAAAATAAATATAAATAAATAGTTATTATTAAATATATAAAAAAGAAAAATAAAAATGAATTGATGTTTGAAAAATAATAATAAATTATATTTTAATTAATATTAGTATGGAATTAAATAACTTAAATGAAGAATTTAATTTATCATCTCTATCAAATATAAGTGAAAATGAAAATAAAGATTTTATGAATAATGTAGCAAATAATTTTAATAATAATTCATCAATAAGTTCAATAAATTATTCAAATGAAAATTCAAAAGAAGAAGAAGAAGAAATAATAATTCATACAGAAAAAAAACATAAAAAAAGAAATAAAGATGAATTAAATTTAACACCTTTACCTATTTTTTCTTGTATTTATTGCTCAAATGATAAAATTGCTTTTTCTCATTTATCAAAAGTAATTTTGAGTGAAAAATATCTTTTTCAAACTTCAAATTATGATATTCAAGAATTAAATAAATTAATAAATGATTCTTTAATTGAAAAAAATAATCAAGATGATAAATTAATAAAAATTATAATTGAACATACAGAATATTTAAAAAATTATTTTTTGTTTGAAAATAGTATAAATTTTTTTAATAGTAATCAATATAAATTATTTTGTATAAATAATGAGAATTATATTAATCAATATCTTAATAATAAATTAGAAAATAGTATAAATAGAAAAAAAAATGAACAAATATTTAAAGAAATAAAATTAATACCAAGAAATTCAAATTATAATAAAAGTTTATTTAATACAACAAATTCACTTGTTAATAATATAGCAGCATTTAATATTCAAGAAAATAATATAAACAACAATAAAAATAATAGTAATATTTCAGATAGTAATTTTAATTCAATTTCATTAAATTATGATAATAATTATTCTCAAAATAATAATAACATTAAATTACTTAATGTTAATAGTATTGGAATGGATTTTATTGTAGAAAATATTGATAAAGATAGTGAAGAAGAAGAAGAAGATTTTTTAAATTTTTTTAAATTTGATTTGAGAAGAAAAATTAATCATGGTGATATAAATTGGGAAGATAAATCTTTTGATATTTGGAATCCGATTTTTTGTGATGAAGAAAATGATAATACATTAATTTATAGAAAAAATATTGAAGTGAAATTTTTAATAAATAAAAAAAGTTCTAATTCATTCCAATTAAATAATATTAATAAATATAAAAATTTTAATGATTCCATAAATTCAAATAAAAGACATTTAAATTTATCGAACAAAGAAAGAAATAAAAATAAAATAAAAACTCAACAATTAGATAAATTATTAAATGATAAAGTTAATTATATTCAAAAAATAAATAAAGTAAACATAAGGAATTTAATTAATAAAAAAAATAATAATAATAATATTAATAATTATAATAATTATAATACTTTAAATAAAACTATTTTAAAAATAAGAGATTTTTCAAATGAATTTAATTCTAAAAATCAAGGAAGTACACAATGTGAAAGTAAATTTTCAAATTTAAGTAATAAAAATTCATTCTTTGATAAAAATCAATCTAATATTTTTGGAGTTAATTCATTTAATTTTAATTCTTTATTAAATTTAAATTTATCACAAAATTATCCTTCAAGATTAAGAAAAGTTTTATCTATTAATAAAAGTCAAAACAATCAAAAAAAGAATTTAAAGATTAAAAAGAAAATGGAAAATTTATTAGATTTAATTAATTTTGAAAGTCCAAAACACCTGAATTTAAAAGTATATAATAATAAAAGAAATTATATACATTCTAATTCATTTAAAATTTGAATATTAAAAAAAGAAAAAAAAATTATTTAAAATAATTTTTAAAATAATATATCTTTTATAAATAAAATAATTATATAAATTCTCTTTATCATTAGTATTTGAAAAATAAAAGAAAAAATTTTTGATAATTTTAAAATATTTATATATTTAAATAAATATTTTTTTTCCAAAATTAAAAAAAAAAAACAAAAACAAAGATAATAAAAAATAAAAAAATGGGAGTATGTGATTCTGCAACAAAAACAAATATAAGTTACTCTAATACAATAACTGAAAATGATGAATCTTCAATAAAAAAAAGAAATAGAAGTCACTCAAATGTATCATCTGATCAATTAGAGAAAAATATAAAAATAACTAAAACAAAATCAATAGAAAAAAAATATAAAAAAGAAATAAATGAAAATCATAACTTATCACATTCACCAAATAGTCTAAAAAAAAAGAAAAAAAAAAACTCAATAACACTGGATAAAATAAATAGAGAAAAAAGAGCAAAAACTTTAGATTTTCTAGAAGAAACTACAGAAAAAAATGAAAAAGAAAAAATGATAATGAAACACAAATCAAAAAACGAAGGATTAAAAAATGAAAATGAATTAGACATAAATACAAGATTAATAATAAATTATAATAACAAAAATCCAAAAGACCAATATAAAATAATAAAAAAATTAGGAAAAGGTGCATCTGGAACAGTATGGAAAGTAAGAAATATAAAATCAGGATTATTAAGAGCAATGAAAAGAATAACAAAAGTTAGAAATAATAAAAATAAAATAAATGAAATATTAAACGAAATAGAAATATTAAAAAATTTAGACCATCCAAATATAGTAAAAATATTTGAATTTTTTATAGAAGCAGATGGATATTATATAATAACTGAATATTGTGAATACGGTGAATTATTCAATGAAATTAAATTAAAAGGTTATTTTAATGAAAAAATTGCTGCTAATATTATGTATCAAGTATTTAATGCAATAAATTATTGTCATTGTACAATTAAATTAATTCATAGAGATTTAAAACCAGAAAATATTATGATTGAATCAATTGATTCTGAAAATGGTTTTTATAATATTAAATTAATTGATTTTGGTACTGCTAAAATTAAACAAAATGATAAAAATGAAAATAAAGTTTTAGGAAGTTGCTATTATATTGCTCCTGAAGTTTTAAACAAGAAATATAATGAAAAATGTGATATTTGGTCTTGTGGTGTTATATTATATATTTTATTATGTGGAAATGTACCTTTTAATGGAAGAGATGAAAGAGAAATTATACAAAAGATTAAATTAGGTAAATATGATTTAAATAAAAAACCATTTGATAATATATCAGAAGAAGCAAAAGATTTAATTAAACAATGTTTAGAATTGAATGTTAATAAGAGAATAAGTGCAAAAAATGCATTAGAACATCCTTGGTTTAGTTTATTAAATACTAAAGAATATTTTATCCAAGTAAATGAATATTTTATGATGAAAACTATTAATAATTTAATTATGTATAAACCAAAGAATAAATTACAACAATTAGCTTTAACTTATCTTGTTCATAATTTTCCAGATTTAAATGAGATTAAAAATATTAATAAAATATTTATTATGTTT
>JAEEGK010019345.1_pt1 | contig 14617 bp, 8 predicted proteins | sample 8958771 | NCBI WGS metagenome assembly JAEEGK01 (sample SAMN16246547, study PRJNA631951) | gut metagenome | biome: gut microbiome; feature: rumen; material: SC-attached | host: Bos | place: Iran: Karaj | collected 2018-10
AATTAAATTCTGAAAAATTAATTGATATTATACTAAATTATTTAAATAAAAAACGAGAATACTTTAGTATAAATTATTATAATGAAGTAATTGAAAAAAAATAATATATGCAATTAGAGGAGAATTTGAAAAAATGAAATTGATGATATAGAAAAAGAATCACAAAACTTTTATTTGAAAATTTTAAGCGAATTGAAAAATTTTGATATAATTGAATTTATTAAACTATTAGTTGATTTTTTAGAACATTTATATAGAGATTATAGTAAAGATAAATTTAAAAATTATTTTAGAAAAGTAAGAACAGATTTTTACCATGAAATGGAAAGTTTGTTAAAAGAGATATATAATGTAGAAAATGAGTTTAGGGCAAAAATAAAAAGAATGAAAGAAGAATTAAGTGGAATTCAATTTAATGAAGAAATAAAAAAAGAAAATTTAGTGAAGCCTTTGAACAAATACAAAAATATGTTAATAATTTAGATAATGAAAAAGTATTCAAATTTGTTAAATTTTTTATTGAAACATTTATAAATCAAATAACAACAAAAAATTTAGATTCTAGTTTTAAAACAATCAAATCTTATATTGAAAAATTAAAAGATTATTTGTATGAAAATATTTATAAAAATATAATAGAATTTTATGATAATAGTGTTACAGAAATAAAAAAATTAACAGATACAATTAATCCTGAATCAATACAAAATAAAATTGAAAAATTTATTAAAAAAATTAAAGATTATTTTAAAAGTATAGATACAGTAGAATTTATAAAACAAGTTGATAAAGTATTTGATAAAAATTTAAATTATATTTTAAAATTTGATTTTCAATCTCCTATTCATAAATTTTTCCAATATATTATAAAAATAAGAAATGTATTTAATGAATTAGGATGTGATTTTATAATTAATGTTTTAAATATTGTTGTTGATTATGCTAATTTCCTTTATGAATCTCTTCCTCGAGAATATAAAAAAGGTAATCAAGAAATATATGGTGAAGGATTCTATATTTAAAAATAAATTAATAATTTATTAAGAGTAGAGAATTAAAAAAATTTATTTTGATTTTTTTTTATTTCATTCAAATTTAATTAAAATAAAATTATAATAGAGAAAATTATTTAAATTTATTCTTTCATTTGATTTAATAAATTATTGAATTATGAATAATAAATACATATTAATTCATTAGTCAAAATTTTGATTTTAAAAAATATAAATTTAAATTTATTTTTAATTTATTTAATATATTTATCAATTTAAATATTCTTTTTTATCTTTTTATTTTGAATAAGTTTTTACAAATTCAATTGAAAAAATATTGTCTTAATTTATATATTATATTAATAAATTTAATACTATTGACATTTTTTACAAATCATAAATATTAATAAATATTTTTAACGATTTAATTAATAATTTAATAATATGAAATTAGCAAAAAAAAAATATGAAGACATAATATTTAATTCACGCTTCTCTTCAAATTTAAAGAAAAAAAAAATATATGTAATATCAGGAGATACTTTAACAAATTCAATATCAAATGAAGAAGAAAATTCAATTTTTACTTTTTCAAATTCAAAAAATAAATCAACAAACTTTATATTTCCTTATCTTTCTTCTACATCAAGAACAAAATCTAGAAAATATAATTCGGTAAGAAATGAAAATGAAAATGAAAATAATAATAGTAAATCAAAAACAACTGAATTTTTTGTATATGATATACAAAATAATTTATATAAAAATAAAACAATAAATTATTCAAATAATTATTTTTCATATAAAGTAACCAATATACCAAAACCAAAATTATTAAAAACTTCCTTTTCTAAATTTTTATCATTAATTGAAATGAAAAAGAAAAAAATAGAAGAAGAAAAAAAAAGAAAAGAAAGATTAAGAAAGAGAAGAACATCAAAATATGGAAATCAAATAAAAGATTTAGGTTTAAAAAAAATATTAACATCAATTAAATTTGCAAAATTACTTTCAGAAAATGTAGATTCAGTTCAAGATTTAAATATTCAAAAAGAAAATTGGCATAAAACAGTTAGAAAAGCATTATTAAATGATATTAATGCATATTTTAAAAAAGGAAAACAATATAAAAAATTTTATGAAAAATTTGAAAATAAAATTAATTTCTTTTATGATATGTGTTCAGTTCCTCATTTTAAAAATGTTTTAATGTTTAAAAATAAAAGTTTTATTTCAAATGAAGAAATTAGAAATAATTTATGTAATAATAATTGTTTATCAAAAGATGTTTTAATTTCTTTACATAGGAAAAAAATAAAAATTTTATATCAAGAAAAAGAAGAAAAAAAAATAAAAAAAAAAAAGAAAGAAGAAGATGAATTAATGGAATTTAATAAAAATAAACCTAACTTAGATAAATTATTTCAATTAGAAGATTTTTTTATTAAAAAAATTGAAACTGGAATTGTTGGTTTTGCAAATAAAAAAGATAGAGAATATGTGTTTAATCAAGAAATAAATCCTTATTATTGGGACAATTAAAAATTATTTATTTGTTATTTTTGAGTTATATAGTTATATAAATAAAAAAAGAAAAGAGATATTTAAATTATTAAAAATTATAGGTTTAAATATTTGGGATTAAAATAATATATATTTAAATTTTATAAAATTAAAAAAAAATTATTTTCTTTTATTTGAAAAGTATAAATAATATTAAAATTAATAATTTGAATTATTTTTGGCTTTAATTTGTTCAATTTCTAATTTTTTTTTCAAATTTCCAAGAATATGAATTAATTCTTTTTCTATATTTTTTTCTTTAACATGATGATTAATTTCTAAAGCTCCTCCTTTACTTAATTTATTATGAAGCATATTTGTTTCTTTATCTCTATCTTCTGAGATTTTATCTTGTTTAACTGTCATTCCTTTTATTTTATCTTTATCTTTCATATTTTTAATAATTTCTTTTTTATTATCTTCTAATTCTTTTAATTCATCATTTAACTTTTTCTTAAAATTATTTTTATCTTGTGTAATTTTACCAATTGTCATTTTTAATTTTAAAAGTAATTTATTTTTTTCATCAACTTCTTTAACATATTTTTTATTCTCAATTTGTAATTGATGAAAATCAATAAATTGTAATTCATTATTAGAATCTTTTTTTTCAATTTTTTTAGTAGCAACAACAATTTGTTTATTTAAATTTTCAACTTGTTCTTTATATTTTTTAATCATATTATTTAATTTCTTAAATTTATCTTCAAAAAATTTTTTAAAAACATCAGCTGAAATTTTACCATTTTTATTCTCACTTTGAGTATCAATTTTTCTATTTAATTCATAAACTTCCATTTTAATATCTTTAATATGAGAAATAACTTCTTGATTTTGTGCTAATAATTCATCAGTTTTTTCATCTTTTCTTTTTTCAAAAGTTTCCCATTTTGTATGTGCGTTTTGTAATTCTGAATGTACTACATCATATTTTTGATTTATATCTAAAGTTCCTATTTCTCTTTCATGTGACATTCTATTTTTGAAATATTCTTCAAAATTAAAACTTTTTCTACATTCTTCATCATATACTCTGTTAAAGTAATGTGTAAATATTAATTTTTCATTTAAAAGATGTTTTTGCTTTTTTAAAAGTGTTGAATGTTTTGCTTGAAGATTTTTGTCATCTTTCATTTTTTTTTTTTTGTATTTTTTATTTTTATCTAAGATTTATAGGAGTTATGTTTTAATTATTTAATATTTTTGAATTTTAATTTTTTTTTATTTTTTTTTGAATATTTTTTTTAATTTTTAAATTAAATTAAATTGATATTTAAAATAGACTTTTAAAAAAGAAAAAGATTAAAAAAAAAAATGGAGACAGAAATTATTAATAATAATTTTCAAGTTGAAAAATATATTCCATATAAAAAAGACTTTTTAAATCAAAAAGAAAGTTGGTTTTATAAAAAAGATTCAAATACAAATTTTTCAACTGATGAATTTAGTATAAATTCAAATCAAGAAATATTTATTGAAGAAAATAAATTTGATTTTGAAATTCCAAATTTTTTCAATGATCAACCTAAAATATTTATAAGAAATCGAACAATTCCTCCATTAATTCCAGATTGGTATAAAAATTTGAATAATTTTGAATTAGATTTTTCAAGTTGTAACGATGAAAGTTTATTTAATTAAAATATGTTATAAATATTTATGTTTGAAAAGTTTAATTCCAATTTGAAGTTAATGAGTAATTTAAAATAGGTAAATATTGGTTTATTTAATTTAATTTAATTTAATTTTAATTTAATTTCTTATTATTATTTAAATTAAGAGTTTTCAATAAAAATTTTATTTTTCATTAAAATAATTTCATTTTTTAATAATAATATATTTATTTAATTCTAATTTTTAATTAAATAATTATAATAAAAAGAACAATTTTTAATTTTCTTCTTTTTTTTCAATTAAAATATAACTATTATCAATAACACAATTACCTCCTTTTTTACTATCTAAAATAGCATGATAATATTTTCCATCAGATCCAATAACAATAATATTATTATTTTGATCAAAAGTACAAATACATTTCTGTTCATTTAATGTAATTTGAGCAAAACTATAATCTCCTCTAAACCCAAAAATATTTTGAAAAAAAGACAATTTATTCTCATTTAAATCATTATTAATATTTTCATTATTATCATCATTATCTTTATTTTGTATTTCTTCAACTTCTTTCATTTTCTTATTACAATTTTCTAAAGACCAAATATGAATTATTCCTCTATCACAAGTTGTAGCTAAAAAATTACTATAATTATCAAAGCAAATATAATTAATTTCAGTATTTTCAATTCCTCTTTTAAATTCTTGTAAAAAAAGTCCATCTGAAATTCTATGAATTCTTATTATTGTTCCTTCATTTGATGAACTTGCTAACATTGTACCATCATTATTAATTGAAATATATGAAATTATATTATCTTGTGCATGGATTAATATTTCTTTTTCTTTATTATAATTTTTAACTTTTATATAACCTTGTATATTTTCTTTTTCTATTGATATTGGAAATGCAATTATTGTTTGATTTTCATTTTTATTTAATCCAAATAATCCTTTTGGATTATTTAATGTATCAATTATATCTAAATTATTATAATTTTGAAAATTAAAAATAAAAATTCTTCTACTACAAACTACAAAAATTTTATCTCTTTTTAATTTAACATTTAAAACACTTGTTGTAAATTTTAATTCAGAAACAATTTTACTTTGATAATCATCCCATATAATTACTTTATTTTTATTATATTTTGGACTATGTCCTCCTCCTACTAAGGCTATTATATTACTTTTATATAACATTTCCACTATTCCAATTCCACCATCTAATAATCTTTCATATGAATTTTTTAAAAGAGAAGATGAATAAATTTTAAATCCCCGTTGAGTTCCAATTACAAAACATGATGAATCTTGATTAAATGATACATATAACATTTGATCTTCTATTGGCTTATTCATTATAATTTTTTTTATTAATCAATTGTTTTTTTTTTTATTTTTTTGATTGTTCTAATAATGTATTATTATTTAGTTTAAATTTTTTTTATTTTAAATTGAGAGAAATTCTTTATCAAATTTATTTTTTATTTTATTAATTAGTTAAATGAAAGAAAAATTAATTAATATTTTAGAAATTCAAGATGCATTTAAAAGTCCTTTTCAATTTCTTTTTAATGGAAAAAGAGATATACATGTTCCATTTGGAATGATTTTATCATTAATAATTAATTTTGCAAATATATGTCTTACTATAACTCTTATTAGACAATTAATTAATCATTCTGAACCAGATGTAAATTATGCAAAATTTACTTCTTCAATGACAGTAAATATGAGTTTAAATACAAGAGAATTATTATTTACAATAGCAATAAGAGATCAAAATTATAATATAATAGATGATCCATCATATGGTTATATATTACCAACATATGAAAGAACATATTCAAATAAAGGAAATTTTGAAATTGAAATTGTAACTTTAGATTTTATGAATTGTAGTAATGTTTATCCTTTATTTGAAGAATTAGGAGTATCAGATAGATTTAATAGTACTGGATTAATAAATTATAATTGTTACAATTTTACAGAACCAATTATAATAGGAGGAAAATATGGAACTGATTTTTATGCAAATTTAGACTTTTATATAATGAAATGTAGAAATTCAAGTGATTCAGATATAATATGTAAAAGTGAAGAAGAAATTGATTCAGTAATGCAAAATGGTTGGCTTCAAATAACTTATGTTTCATCATATATTGATTTTTATAATTATTCAAATCCTATTCAATATATAACTGAAGATTCATATATTAATTTAGATATTTCAATGAATAAACAATTATTTATTTATTTCTCATCTCTTGAAATTTATAGTGAAAATAATATTGTTTTTTCAAATAAAAAAAAAGAAACATCATCTAAACACGATTCAACAATTACAGATATTATTTCTGTTTTAGATGATGGAATAATAAGTTCTGTTATGGTTTGTCCTTCATTTTCAATTGATAAATATTATAGAAAATATATTAAAATACAAGAAATTGGTGCATCGATTGGGGGATTATATTCAGGTTTAAGTTTAATTGTTGTTATTATTTATTCTTATCATAAATATAAATATACTGAAATGAAAATTATTAATGAATTATTTGCTTTTGGAAGTGAAAAAATTATTTATGATAAAAGATCTCTTTTTAAACCTCAACCTTTATTAAGTATTAAAACTACTCAAAGTAGTAGTAATAGTAATGAATTAAATTATGTTAATCCTTTATTTAAAAATTATCCAGTTAATTTAATTACAAAAGCATTTAAACCTTTAACAGATAAAAATTTAAAATTTCATATACCTGTTAGATTTAGAAAAAATTCAATTTCTCTTTTTGATACTAAATTTAATCATATGATTTATTATAAAATTGATTTAGGATTTATAAATACAATGAAATTAATATTTTGTTTCTGTTTTACTCAAGTAAAAAATAATTTTAAAGAGTATAAATTTGCTTTAAATGAATTGTTAAAATATATAGATTATATAGAAGTGTCAAAGTTTTTTATGGATATAGAAAAAATAAAAACAATTTTAAAAAGTAATGATATTGCAGAAAAATGGGTTTCTAAAAAAAAATTAATAGCTATAAATTCAATAATTAATAAAGTAAACTCTATTGATAATAATAAAATTGCAATTAATTCAACTGTTCTTGCTAATTCAAATTTTGTTTTTGGAGGAACAGATAATAAAAATAGTGATATGATTGATGAAAATAAAAAATGATATTTTATTTGAATGATAAAAGATATATAAATAAAATTTTCTTACTCTATTATCTATAATTTTTAAATTTTATTCTTTTATTTTTATTTTTTTATATTAATTTTAAATATTAGATATAATTATTTTATTTTTTAAAATTTTCATTTTTTTTAAAATTTAATTTAATTTTTTAATAAGATTAAATAAAAATGACTTCGTCAACTCAAAAAAACCAAAATTTTGATATTTTATTAAGTAAACCAAATACAAATCAAACATCTGATAAAAAGTCATTTTTTGGACATGATTTTTCAAATTTAAAAAATTTCAACTTTGAAGATTCAAAATTTAAAACTAATTTAATGTTTTCAAATATTAACAATAGAAAAAGAAGATTTAGTGAAATTGTAAATACCGCGAATACTACTTTTCCAACAAATAACACTTTAATAAAAAAGAATAGAAATTCATATGTTCCAGAAATAAAAAAAGATAATTTAAATATAATTAATAATGAACAAATAAATTTAAAAGAAATATCTAATCAACAATTGAGTGAAACAAAATTAAAGCAAAAACAAAATTTAGATTTAATTTTTGGAACATTAGATAAATTTCTTCATAATGATGAAACATTAATATTAAATGATAATATTTTAGCGTCTCCATATTATACTTCTCATTCTCAAATTTCACATTTTTTAAATTCATATATAATAAAAAAAAAAATAAAATATCCTGAAATAGTACATTCAATGTTTAATAATGAAGATGATAAAGAATTTTCATTTAATTCATTTTTCCTTCCATTAAATTTAATTTATTTTGTAAAAAGAAATACAATAATATTATGGGATTATATTTTAAATACTCAAATTATTTATAATGAAATTTCAGAACCAATTTATAATATTCATATTACTTATCCAAAAAAAGGAGTTTTTAATCCAAATATAAATTATATTATGATTGTTGCAACATCAAATGAAATTTATATTCTTTTATTAATTCAATCTTCATCAAATTCTCCATTTGAAATTCAAAAAACTGATTTTATTTTTAAATTAAATGATAAAATTATAACATCAATAGTTTCAACTTCTGAAAATAGAATTTTTGTAGCAGGGAAAAATAATAATATATGGGAATTAAGTTATGAAAATTCAAAAAGTTTTTTTGGATTTAGAAAAAAATCATCAATAATTACTAAAGAAAAACAAAGTTACTTAGAAAAAATATTTCCTTTTTCTTTTTATTATCCAAAATTTTCATATTTTTCTAAATTAGTTGTTGATAATACTAGACATTTATTATATGCATTAAATTATTATTGTAATAATGAAAATGATTTTAATTTAGATAATGTTTATGATTCAAATATTTCAATTTATGATTTAGGAAGTAATGGTTCTTCTTTTGAAAAAATTGGTCAAATTAATCAAGAAACTTTAATTGAAAATTTTAGAGAAAATTTATTTGATATGAATTTAAATCCTAATAATTATATAATTATTGATATTATTCCATTTGGGAGACATGAAATGAAATTTAATCAATTATTAATTATTACAAGAAATGGAATTAAAATATTTTTAAAATTTGATATTAGAATTGATGATCAAAAATATCCTAATGAAGATTTTATTCAAAGCATAGATTCAAATAAAATATATAAAAAAAGAATAATATCAAGATTTTCAATTATTGAAAAAGTAATACCACAACCTAAAATTATTAATTATAAAATAAATTCTGATGGTCAAAAAATTAAATGTGCACCTTTTGAAAAAATATTTTATATAAATAATAAATGTTTTGTTCTTGTAAAAGATGAAAATCAAAAATGTTCATATATTGATGTTCATGAAAATGATTTAAGTGATATAATTAAAAATGAAAATTTATTTATTTCATTAAATCTTCAAAGACAAAAAGAAATAATATCAAATGTATATACATTTGATTCAAAAAAAATATTATTAGGAATTTATAAATTAAATGAATTTTCATCATTAATAGAAAATAGTATTACTTCTTTATTAAAAAGATCTGATTATTCAAATTTCTTATATCCAAATATTAAATTTTTAGATGGAGATGAAAGAATTTCATATACTTGTATGCATGAATTTGCAAATCAATTTTTTATTGGACCTGAAGAATATTTTTTAATGTTAAATGATGAAATATTAGAAATTGTAAGAATGAGACCAATTGATCATTTAGTTTCTATTATAGCATTTAATAATCAAAATATTAATAATATTAGTTTTAATTCAATTCAAAATCCAGAAAATAATCAAGTTAGTTTATTTGAGAATTTTATTTTAAATTATGGTTTTATTGAAACTGGTGAAATGTTATTTTATATTATGATTAATAAATCTTGTACTTTCTATTCAAAAATTAATCAAAATTTAGTAAATAATTTAGTAAATGATTTAAATGAAGAAATGAATCCAAAAGGTTATATTGAAATTAAAAATAATGATAATATAATTTTAAAAGCTGAAAAATACTTTTTAGAAACTTTTGAAATTGCTATGAAAAATATTGAAAAATTATTTTATGAAAAAGAAAAGGAAATATTAAGTCAAAATCAAAATAATTTCATATCTACAAATCAAAATTTTACAGGTACTGCTTTAATATATGAAAAATATAAAGTAGGAAATTATATTTCATATTTATTATATTTATTTATTTCTCGTTATGTTAGATTATTTTGGGAAGAACCTTTATATACAATGAATAATATGAATTCAATTTATAATGAAAAAGAATATTTTATTTCTGATACATTGAAATTACATCAAATTCATTTTTTAAAAAATATATTTATGAGTATAAGTTTACAAATAAAATCAATGAAAGATTCATTATTTCAAAGAACAAATAAAATTGATGGTAGAATTAGGAAAATTATAAGTGAAATTAATAAAAAAATAAATAATCCAATTCAACAAAATAATCAAAGAGGTTCTAATGGTAATTATAATCCAATTCAAAATATAAATAATATGAATAATATGAATAATAACAATAATAATCAAAATATTTCAATAGATATTAATACTATTCCAGAAATATCAAATTTATTTAATTTTTCTAATTTCCAAAAAGAAATAGAAATGATATTATTATTAATAGATAAATTAATTGAATTATTATCATTTATTGAAATGATTTATAATACTAATTCATTAAAACAAATTTTAGAAACAAAAAATTTAAAAGAAATAATTAAAATAAAATTTAAAGATATTTTCAATAAAAATATGCCATATGTAATTCAAACATTATTAGAAGAATTTTTTGGAGTAATATTGAATGAATTTGATTATGTAACAGTAGGAAATAAATTAAATGAAATGTCAAGAAAATGTCCTGATATTTTAAATACAAATCAAATAGAATTAATTAAAGCAAATCTTCTTTTGAAAATATCAAAAAATATTCATCAAGATGAAATATCAAGAAGAAATATTATTAATAAAGCAATTCAATTATTATTATCAAATCCAGAAAGTATAAAAATAAATCAAATTGTTGAATTTTTATCACATAATAATGAAATTAAACCAATTATTCAATTATGTATTGCAAAAGCAATGTTTTTAAATGAAAAAATAACACAAGATAATTATATTATTCCAAATAATGACAATATAAGCAAATTAAATCAACTTAATGAAAGTGAAGAAATTTTATTAAGTGATACAAAAGAAAATCAATTAAAAGAATATCAAAAATGTTTATATATAATAATAAGATTTTTAGATGAAATACAAAAAGGAATTTTAAATGAAAAATTTGAATATGAAGAAAATAAAAATTTCCAAACACCAAATTATATGATAAATTTATTAAAAGGGAAAACAAAAAATGAATTATCAATAATGAGAAATGATATAATTACAACAATTTTAGCATATAATGCTAAATTTATACATGAATTATTATTTGATTATTTAAAAAGTAAAAATTTACTTGATGAACTTAATTCAATTAATTCACCATATGTTGAAGGTTATTTAAATAATCAAATAAATCAAGAAACTCAAGATCCAGAAAAATATATTAATTTATATAAGTTTTATTTAAATTCAAAAAATTATGAAGCTTCAACTAGAATATTAATACAATTAATTAATTTTGATAATAGTAAAATAAAAGATATTTCAAATGAAGAAAAAAATTATATTTCATTAAAACAAAGAATTGAATTTTCTAAACAATTAATTTATTCTTTAACAATGCAACTTGAAGAAGTAAATTATATAGAAGATAAAATTTTATCAGATGAAAAAAAAAGAGAAATAATAAGAATAAAAGAAGGAATAATTGAATTTCAATCTACATTATTTATTCAAGAACAAATATATAACTTTTTATTTAAAGCTTATAATAATTTAAATATAAAATTAAATGAAGATGATAATGAAAATAAAAATGAATTACAAGAACAATATAATAGTACAGAAGAAGCTTTAATTCTTTTAGATAGAAAAACTTATGATTTAAATCAATTATATTATGATTTTTCTAAAAAGTTTAAAATTTTAGATATGAATTTTAGAATTTATTTTGAATTTGAAAGAAAAGGAAATGAAGTTCCTCAAAAAGAAATAGAAGAAAATTATAAAAATTACTTTAATTTTATTTCAAATAGTTCTGAAAAAGAATTAATTTTTCCAAATATATGTTTTGATACTTTTACTTTAATTTTTATAACTTTAGTTGAAGGAAAAACAAAATATGAATCCTTTTATTCAATGTTAAGAGATAATGGATATAAAAATTTACTTGAAAAATTTATACCTTTAGAATTAATAATTGAAAATATTGAAAGATTAAATATAGAATGTATTTTTGATAATAAAATTTTTGATATGGGAGATAATTATATATTAAGAGCAGCATTACCTTATGATGGAAATTATAATATTTTTTGGTTTATTTGTTTTCTTAAAGAAAAAGTTAATTTACCTCTTTGGTATATTTATCAAAATTATGAAAAAATATCAAATAATATTCAAACATATAATGATAAATTATTTTATTATATACTTAAAGTTGCCATTATTAAATATTGGTGTGAAGAAGTTGAAAATTTTTTAAAAAATTATGAAAGAAGAAAAAAAAATACAAGTAATCAAAATTATAATGTTTTTATAAATTTTAAAAATAGATATAATGATTTATTATATTGTGTTAAACAATTAAATGAATCTGAAGAATTAAATAGGATTTATAGTGTTATTATTTCTCATCAAAAATTTCAATGTATTAAAGAATTTATTGATGCTGTTAAAAATTATTTGTTAGAAATTATCCAAAAAATTAATAAATTAGGTGATGAAAGAAGTTACCTTTCTAATTTAGATTTAATTGATAAATCATCTTTAATTTCAAAAGATTATAAATGAAGAATTATTTTAATTTTTTTCAAGGAATAAAAAAAGATATTTTTGAACAATTAACTATAAATAAATATGTTTAATTTTAAATTATTTAAAAATAAAAAATATAATATTGTAATGATTAAATTATAAATAAAATAAAATTAACAAACTCTTTTTTAATATTAGACTGTTTTATCGATTTTTTTTCTCATAAAATATTTTATATATTGAAATTAAATTTTAATAAACAAAAATAAATATTTATATTTTTCAATTTATTTAAGATTATTCGACAAAATAATTAATTAAATTTATATATAAAAAGTAACCAATATAAAATAATAAATTAATAAATGATAGAAATTAAAGGAGAAGAATTTAATGTTGAAGCTTGCATTCAATTTACGTTATTACAAAAAATTTTAATAAAATTAGCAGAAAGAGATAATGAATTGCAAGATAAAATAAATGATTTAGAAAAAAAATTAAAAAAATTCCAAGATTCAGAAAAAATAATTCAGAATCAAAATGAAAAAAGATTTAAAACAATTGAAGATAATATAACAAAATTATCAGAAGGAAATACACAAATAGAAAAATATATTCCACCTGAACCTAAAAAAGAAGTAAAAAAAAAAGATGATAGTCAAACTAAAACAGAAGTAAAAAAAGATGAAACAAAAAAAGAAGAAAAAGTTGAATATAATGAAAAAGAAGAAAAAGAAGAAAAAGAAACTGAAAAAGAAAAAATAGAAAAATCAGATGATAATAAAAAAGAAGAAAAAGATGAAAAATCAGATGATAATAAAAAAGAAGAAAAAGAAGATAATTTAGAAAAAGAAAAATTAGATGATAATAAAAAAGAAGAAAAAGAAGATAATTTAGAAAAAGTTGAAAAATCAGATGAAAAAGAAAATGAAGAAAATGATGATAATAATGTAGAATCAGATAATGAAAATGAAATTGTTCCTCAAAAAAATTTAATAATTCAAAGTAGTTATAATCTAGATTATAATAATGAAAATAATAATAAAATAAGATCAAATACTTCAGATAATAATGGAAGTCAAGAATTATTTTCTTCATTAAATAAGAGAATTCATCAATGTGAAAAGAAAATTGAAGAATTACAAAAAACATCAAAAGAACATAATACATTATCAAATGGAATAAATAAAAATAAAGATGATATTAAAGATACAAATAAAGAAATTGATGAATTAAAAAAATTAATTAATGATTTAGAATTAAAATTAAAACAATCAAATGAAGAAATTAATAAATTAAAAATTAAAACTCAAGATTTAAATATTTATGATATGTTTAAAGATAATGGTGATGGAGATTTAGATGCAAGTAAGGCATTAATATTAAATCTTGAAAAGAAAGTTTTTGCAAAATTTGATCAAATAGATGCAAGAGATAAAAATATAGAAGAAGATCTTTTTAAATGTAAAAATGATGTTACTAATTTTAATAATTTAATTGATAGTATAAGAAGAGATATTGAAAGTATGAAAAAAGCAAATAAAGATTTATTAGATGAATTTAATAAACATAAAGATGAATCATCAAATAATTTCAATGATATAAATCAAAAAATAAAAGATTTATATTCTAAATTATTAGAATTATCAAAAATGAAAAAGAAAGATAATAGTAATAATAATAATATTGATTCAGGAATAGATGAAGATAAAATTAAAGAATTAATTAATAATTCACTTAATGATTTTGAGAAAAAAATAATGGATAATATAAATAAATTATTAGATGAATTAAAATTAAGTTTAAATAATAATAACAATGCATCAATGAGTCAAGATGACTTAAAAAAAATAAAAGACTTAATAAAAAAAGTAAACGAA
>JAEEGK010019347.1_pt1 | contig 14616 bp, 10 predicted proteins | sample 8958771 | NCBI WGS metagenome assembly JAEEGK01 (sample SAMN16246547, study PRJNA631951) | gut metagenome | biome: gut microbiome; feature: rumen; material: SC-attached | host: Bos | place: Iran: Karaj | collected 2018-10
TCCTGGATTTTCTTTTCGACGGCACCGAGGCTAATCATTTCGCCACCGAGCTTTGCAAAGCGGCTGTAGCGATCGACGATGGTAAGGAAGCCGTCTTCGTCGAGATAGCCCTTGTCGCCCGTGCGGTAATAACGGACGCCGTCCTTCTGCACGATTACGCTCTTCGTGCGGTCTTCATCCTTGAGGTAGCCCCTCATCACCTGGCATCCGCCAATGAGAATCATGCCAGCCTCGCCCGTCGGCAACGGTTCGTTCGTCTCCGGATCGACAATCAAGAACTGCGTTCCCGGAAGCGCAGGGCCTACCGTACCCGGCTTGTTGTTCACCTGCAAAGTCGTGTAGTCATCGAACAACGTATTTTCGGTATTGACCGAGGCGACCGGAGCGGTTTCCGTACAGCCGTAACCTTCGTAAATTTCCTTGCCGAACTTGAGGCGGAACGCCGTCGCAAGTTCCGGGCGCAAGGCTTCGGCACCGGCGATAATGATACGCACCGACTTGAACATCAACGGGTGCACATAGCGGCTCACCGTGAACGCACGCAAGAACGTCGGAGTCGCCACCATAATCGTAACCTTGAATTCCGCACAAACGCGAGACATCGTTTTAACGTCCGTCGGGTCGGCCACGGCAACAATCGGGCAGCCTTCTGTGAGGTTCAAAAGCGTCGTCACCGTAAGGCCAAAGCTATGGAACAGTGGCAGTTCCGAGAGCATCACGTCGCCACGGCTCACGTTCAAAATGCAAGCAAGCTGCTGGATGTTGCCCATCATGTTGCGCTGCGTGAGTTCCACGCCCTTCGGCGTACCTTCGGAACCGGAGCTGAACACAATTACCGCGTTGTCGTCCATGGAGCGGTGCTTCACGAACACAAGACGAATGAGCCAGCTTGGCATGATCATGCATAGCACAAGGAATGCAGCAATCTTCACCTTCGGGATTTCTTTCATCATGTCTTCGGCGTAGAGCAGACGCACTTTGTCCGAAGCGACCTTCGAGTAATCGTTGCCGCGGCCTTTCAACTTCTGCACGAACTGGCGGCTCGTAATGACAGTCGCGCATTCGGCACGGTCGCAGCAGAATTTGACGTTATCGACAGAAGACGTATAGTTCAAGTTCACGTTCGTCTTGCCGAGCACCCAAAGCGCAAGGTTCACAATCACACCGGCAGGGCTTGGCGGGAGCATGATGCCCACGTTCTGCTCGTTCTTGCCGAGCGTTTTCTTGAGGTAGCCACGGAACGCCATCACAGCGCCCATGAGCTTGTAACCCGAAAAATGAGCCCCTTCCGGGCTGTAAATCGCAGGCCCGTTCTTCACGTACTTCTTGTACGTGCGGATCCAGCTATCCGCAATCGGATGCACAAACGACACGGCGTAATTCCAAGCGTCAATGGAAATGCGGCGGAGAATCGCACGGATTTCGTTAGGAGGAGTATCCGCCGGGAGGGCATCGCCGAAAGCGACAGTCACCGAGCGTTCCGACGAAGCGCCAAACATGTTCGAAGAACTGTAACTGTAGTTACTGCCCCACAAGCCCTGGATGTAGAACGGAATCACCTGAGCGTCCGTCCCTTCCACCGCAGACGAATAGTCAATCGTAAACGGTTCCACATGCGGAGACTTGGACACTTCGCCCGAAGGGAATATCACGACGGCCTTCCCTGCAAGGAGTGCGTCGTGAATCTTGTCCATTGCAATTTTCGGGTTGCGGTTATCAATGCGGATCATGCCAAGGCGTTTGAGCACCGCGCGCAAATACCACTTCTCAAAATGGTCCTTGTTGCTTGCAATGCAAAGCGGACGCGGAGACGCCATCTGCACCATCGCCCAGTCGATAAAGCTGTGGTGGTTACCGACAAGGAGAATCGGGCCTTCGTTCGGAATGTTCTGCACGTTCAAGACGCGAATCTTGTAGCGGCTGAACACAAAACGGAGCAGCGTGCGGAGCAAAGCTTGCGGCAAGTTGTAAATGGACCAAATAAACACGCCTACAGAAATAACGGCAAGACCAATGAAGTAGTTTTGCGGACGAATATCCGAAAACTGGACCATAATCGAGAACACGAACAGGAACACGACAAGCACCAAAGCCTGAATCATGTTCGCAAACGCAAGCACGGAACCGGAATTGTTCGGACGCGTGTTGTACTGCAAAAGAGCGTTCACCGGCACGAGAATTAGGCCGCCAAAGAACCCGGTCAAGCTATAGAGCAGCACCAAAGCCACCGGATGCACGAGGAACGGCACTAGGAACATGCAAATCGAAGCACCAAACATGCCAAGCGGCACAAAGCCCGATTCAATAAAGTCCTTGGAGAAATGCGCCGCCACAATCGTCCCGACCATGAGGCCCACAATCGCAAACGCCATGTAGTTCTGCATCATATCGACGGTCGTAGAACCGGAAACATCCTGGAAAATGAGGACGAACACCTGAGCCAAAGCCCAGAACATCGAAAGGGCGATGATGGAAGCTCGCAAAGTCGGCACGCGGAACCCGAGGCTCAAATGGCGACGCACCTTGTTGATGCTCGTTTTCTGGTCTTCGTACTTTACACGCGGAATAAGGAAGTTCGCAACCGTCCCGAGAACGCTCACACCCGTAAGAATCCACGGAATAACGACAGACTTGGAAGTGATATAGCGCACAGCTTCATAAGACGCGAACTTTTCAAAATCAATGAGGTTCACGCCGACAATAGTAAACCAAGAAGCAGCGATAATGCCGCAAAGGCCAAAAATCTGGAGGAAAGCGTTGGCGTAGCTCAAATTCCGCACGCCGAACATTTCTTTAATAATCGCGTACTTCGCCGCACTGTGAATCGCAAAGCCGCAGCTCAGACCAATCGAAAGCCAGAAAGCGATTCGCGGGCAATCGACCGTCACAAGCACCGACTGCGCAATGACGAATAGCGTCATCATCAAGGACGACCACGCCATCACCTTGTTCTTCGAGAACTTATTGGTGAAAAATCCGGCGAAGAACACCATCAGCACGTATGGCGCGATAAAGAAGATTTGCAGCATGAAGCTCTGCCAGATAAGTCCGTTCTGAGCGAAAAACGAACCGGACAGAATTTTTTGGGCGTAAATAAAGACACCCGCCTGGACAAAAACTGTAGCTAGGATTGACAAGAAAAATCTTGTAGCACCTTTAACTTTCCACATGGACTAAACCCTTTTTTAGCCAATTGTTGTTTAACTCCAAAAATAGCAAATTCAGTCCATCAAAGCTTCAATTTCATCGACTGTACGCGGAATATTCTGCGAAATATTTTCAAAACCAGTTTTTGTAATAAATAAATCATCTTCAATGCGGATTCCGATACTTTCACGGTAACGTTTTCCGTCAATTATCGCACTAAAATCTCCGTAAATCCCTGGCTCGCAAGAAATTAGCATCCCCGGCTTGAGCACGACATCGAGCGAACGCGACCCCGGATCGCCCTCGTGGATATGCTCCCCGATAAAGTGGCTCACCCCATGCGGGCGTTTTTCGTACAAGAGTTTATACGAACCTTTCGCCCCCTTCACTAGGCGACGTTCCAGCTCCATCATGATGAACTCCCAGCATATCATGCCGATTTCCTTGAGCGATACTCCCGGACGCACCACGCGCTGATACACCTTCGCAGACTCCAGCACGATTTCGTACAACATTTTTTGCAAAGGATTGAACTTGCCGTTCACGGGAATCGTCCTAGAAATATCGCTGTGAAGCGTCCCGAACCGCACGCCAAAGTCCAAGAGAATCAATTCGCCGTTCCGCAAAGGTTCGTCGTTCTTGACGTAATGCAAGCAGCAAGCGTTCTTGCCACCGGCGGCAATCGTCGGGAATGCGAGGTCGCCGTCGCTACGACGCTGCATCTCGTAATTGAGAAAAAGAGCCACGTCGCGCTCCGTCTTGAAATTCTTCACCGCAGGGAGCAACGCACGGAAAGCTTCATCCGTAATCTTCTGAGCTTCGCGTGCATCGTCCAGACGCTCCGGTTCCAGCACCAAGCGGTCTTCGAAATGCAAGTCGGCACAGCTTTTTACCTTCATCTTGAACGGACGGAGCACGCTCCTTAACTTGTCCTTCAATTTTTCGTTGTGGTCGCCCTTGAACTTTTCGTAATAAAAGGCGAATGCGTAATCAACCGCGTCCTTCCCCGCCGAATACTCCGCAGCAAGCTTCTCGACAAAATCCCAAAGAATATCAATCCGACAAACCTCGTCCACTCCGGTCAGACGCTTTACGGAATCGTCGCCATCCACAAATCCAAGACGTTTTCCGTTCCAGAACTCCTTGAACGGATCTTTATGGGGCACAAAAAGAATGCTTTTGCCGCGTCGCGGGTCCAACACCAAATAACATCCCGGCTGGTTCACGCCCGTCAAATACAAGAAGGCCGGGTCCTGCACAAAGCGCGTCCAAGTTTGAACAAAGGCTTCCTCGCCCCCCGGTTCAACAGGCATTCCGGCAAAAACGCAAAAAGAGCCTAATTTTTTCATCAACGAAGTGCGTCTTTTAGCATAAATTTCCGTGGAATTGTAATTTTTTGAAGACAAATAAACCTGAGAATAGGTCTGAACATCAGTTTTTCGTGATTGCATGGTCAAATTTTACCTTTTTTAACATTTTTTCTGCCACAACTATATATATTTTAGCCATCAAAGACTAGAATGGAGCTTAAATAATGTCTCTTAAAAAATGGAAATTAGTTCTCGCGTCCCTTTCTGTAGCATTGTTCACCGCTTGCGCAGGTTCTTCTAACTCCGGCAGCAGCGATAACGCAGGCTATACGGGAAGCAACGAAACCTCTTCTGACAACAGCGCTTCTTACACGGGCTACAGCGAAAACCAAGCTGAAGCCGCCCAACCGGTCGCCCCGGCTAAGAAGGAACCGCCCAAGGAAGTCATCAACGAAGGCACTTTGAAGAAGACTCAGGACGAAGCATCTGCAGCTAACGAAGACAATCACAAGCTCCGCAAGGAAATCTTCGAAGCCAGGACAAAGCTCGGTCTCCCGATCCAGCAGCCGGGCTCTTCAGATGAAGAGTAATATAAGGCATTACTCCTTATCTGACAACCTGAAGCGAGTTATCTCAGGCGAACGTGAAACGGTTTTCCGGTTACTGGAGAGCCGTTTTTGTGTTGAGATACGCACCCGTCTTCCGGGCTTAGACATCGTTCCTCTTGACGATGCCGATATGTCAGGCGTGCTTGCAGTCCTCGACCAGCTGAAAATCGCAGCACGTAACGGCGAAATCCTAGACGCCCGTCAGCTCGATCGCATGCTCGGACCGAAGGAGTCGCACCTTGCGCAAACCATCCCCGACACGCCCGTCTTCCGCAACAGGTTCGGCGTTAGCGTATCTGCAAAGACTCCCGCACAGGCGGAACTGGTCAAGGCGGTCGAATCAAACGACATCATCTTCGCGAAAGGCCCGGCCGGTACAGGCAAGACTTTCCTCGCCGTGACGCTTGCCGTTGCAAGCCTCGAACGCGGCGAAGCCGAACGCATCTGCCTTGTGCGCCCCGCCGTCGAAGCCGGCGAGTCGCTCGGATTTTTGCCCGGCGACCTCAAAGAGAAAATCGCCCCCTACTTGCGCCCCATCCACGACAGCCTCTCCGAACTCCTGCCTGCCGAAAAGCTGCACCGCTACGAAGAAACCGGAGCTATCGAAGTCGCCCCGCTCGCCTACATGCGCGGTCGAACGCTCAAGCGTGCATTTATCATCCTGGACGAAGCGCAAAACACGACAACCGCCCAGATGAAGATGTTCCTCACGCGGCTAGGCCCGCACAGCAAGGCCATCATCACCGGCGACACAAGCCAAGTCGATTTAGCCAAAGGGCAAACATCCGGCCTTGAGCACGCCATGAAAATTCTCAAGGGTATCCAGGGTATTGCAGAAGTCGAATTTAGCGCTACCGACGTTCTCCGCCATCATTTAGTTAAAGACATTTTGCTAGCTTACGAAAATAACGAGCTTAAAAAATAGAAGAGCATTAAATGAACAAGAAAGAGAAAAAAATTCATTTATTTATCGGCTGGGTCTTACTGATTCTATTTGCCGTTCTCTTATTCCCCGACAAGAACATCGCGCTCCGTGCCGAACGACCGCACTTGGGGCAGTTGAGCACTAGAACGATTGTCGCTCCGTTCAAGTTCGAAGTCCCCAAGACCGAACAGGAAATTCAATCCGAAAAAGCACGAGCCATCGAAAAGGTGAACGCCATTTTCGAATTCAACTCCGATGAAACGACTCGCCTTTTGCGAGAACTGGAACAGTACCTGAAAAAGCTCGAACAGTACGGCAAGATGCAGGCCGCCATCAGCGCAAGCAAGGACGACGGCAGCGACCCCTCGATTCAAACAAAAGTCCAAGAAGCCTCTCGCATCTACGACCAACTTAAGCAACGCCTTTCCATCACCGCCATCAAGCCGTTGAGTACAAACGCAATCGCCCGCGACTCCTTGATGTCCGTATTCTACCAGATGATGCAGAAAGGTGTATCGAACACGCTCCTCGCCAAGACAGAAACCGAAGCGACTTTGTTCTGCAACAGCTACAACATCAAGAGCATCAAAAACCTCATCTACAACAAGCCGTTCATTTCACTCATCAAGGAAAACGAAGAAAACCCTGTAGAAATCAGCGAAATCCAGCCAATGCAGCGCCGCATAGACGAAGCGTTCAGCCAATTGCAGAGAGCGTTTTCCGTCGAGCAGGGGTTGCAGAGCGCCTTCTACGAAGCTCTTTACGTCTTTACGAGCCCGAACGTATTTTATCTTGAAAAAGAAACCGAAGCCCGCAAGCTCGACGTGAGCAACAAAGTAACGCTCATCAAGGGCATGGTCCCGCGCGGCATGGAAATCGTGACGCAAGGCACTCCCATCACCAAGGAAATTCTCGAAAAAATTGACGCACTCCAGTTGGCGCAACAAAACGAAGAAAATTCAAAGGCACTTACAGCCCCTTACGGGAACGTCCTCATCTTTATCATCATCATCTCGCTCCTTATCGCATACTGTCTTTATACTCCGACGCGCACAATGTTCAAGACACCGCGTCAATTGTGGAGTCTATTTTTCCTCACCTTATTGCAACTCCTTACTTTCTGGGCAATCCATAACTTGTCCGGGCTGCTAAACAAGCCAGATAGCCTGCTCCCGGAGCACGTCGATTTCATGTGGCTGTACCCGATTACGTTTACACCGGTAATCGCAACAGTCCTTTACGATGTCCGCATGGGAATCGCATTCGCCACATTCTCGTCCGGATTCTTCGGCCTCCTGAACGGCTACGACCTTGCCGCAACGCTTACGAGCATGCTCATCAACATCGCCGTGATAACTCCGCTATTCCGCATGCGCTACCGCGTCCAGTTCGCTTGGAGCATGATTGCAGGCGCTGTTGCGGCGGCGGCGGCCATCAGCATCATGCTGCTTCTGCGCAACCGATTCAATTTCGTCACGTTCTACCAGACGCTCATCGCGGCAAGTGCAAACATCATCATCTGTACCGCAGTCGCATCCGTGCTCTTGATCCACGTCGTCGAAAAAGTATTCAGCATCACGACAGTCCTTACGCTCATGGAAATGTCCGACTTCAACAGGCCCGCCCTCAAGCGAATCTCGGAACTCGCACCGGGCACGTTCCACCACAGCATCCAAGTGTCGAACCTCGCCGAAAGCGTCGCCGAAACCATCGGTGCAAACTCGCTCCTCGTCCGCGTCATGGCCCTCTACCACGATTTGGGCAAGACGATGCGCCCAGAATACTTTACCGAGAACCAGAAGCAAGGCGTGAACCCGCACAACAATTTGGACCCGTACCAATCCGTCAAAATTCTCACAGGGCATGTAACGCAAGGCATCTTGCTCGCCAAGGAATACAAGATTCCTGAGTTGGTCGCCACCGGCATCCAAGAACATCACGGCACGACGCTCATCCAGTACTTCCACCACAAGGCAAAGGAACTCGCCAAGGAAACCGGCAAGGAAGTCAAGGAAGAGGATTTCCGCTACAAAGGGCCGCGTCCGCAAAGCATGGAAACGGCAATCCTCATGCTCGCCGACGTTATCGAAGCCACGAGCCGCTCCATGACGGACACCTCCTCCGAAGCGCTCATCTCCATGATCCACAAGACGATTCTTGACAAATTCATGGACGGGCAGTTCAACGAAAGCAACTTGTCCGTAAAGGAACTATCCAAGCTCGAAGAAGCGTTCCTCCACAGCCTCGACGGAACGTACCACACGCGAGTGAAGTACCCTGGCCAACGTTAGACGAGTGGTTAGTGGTTAGTAGACAGTAGGAAGTAGACAGTTGGAAGGCCGGTGTCATCCTGAACGAAGTGAAGGATCCAGTGATTTCTAGTGATTAGTCATTAGTGGTTAGTCCTTGGTTATTGGTTTTTGGTTATAGACTAGAGACTATAGACGATAGATTATAGAGCGTCATCCCGGACCTGTTCCGGGATTTTTTTCATCCTGGAGGCATCCGCCGATAGGATCCATGCGGTAAACAAAGTCATCGCGGTCAACGTTAGACGAAAGAACGGCTCAAGAAGCCTACAGACGAAAGACGAGAGAATGTCATCCCGGACCTGTTCCGGGATTTTTTTCATCCTGGAGGCATCCGCCAATAGGATCTAACAACATTTTGAGATTAGCAAATAGAGCCTTTTTCCGAAAAATTTCAAAAAAAATCGAACTCTGCCCTTGACAGTTCCATTCAGTCTTTTTATATTTGGTTCGTTCGGTTGAAAGACCAGACAAACCACTGGGGTGGTAGCTCAATTTTGGTTAGAGCACCGGCCTGTCACGCCGGAGGTTGCGAGTTCAAGCCTCGTCTATCCCGCGAAAAAAGACCTCTCGAAAGAGAGGTCTTTTCGTTTTTGAAGCAATCCTCCACCCGCATGCAAGCGTCCATACAGCCCAAGTGACGTTTATAATATGAAATACGACGCATTTCAAAATCGTCAGACCAAAGAAGTTCGTCATTATGAAAACCTTTCAAAAAAAATTTCATTTTTTTTTCACAAAAAAAGGCGTTTTCGGTTGACAACAACGTGAATATTTGTATATTTGGCTCGTAATCTTGAGGTTGTAGAAAATGTTAAATAAAAAGAATCTTATTCTTATTGGTGTTGGCATTTTGCTACTTTTCATTGGTTTTCTCTGCCTTGCTACTGGCCCGGCGGACAATCCAGTGAGTCTCTCGGTTGCACCGATTATCTTGACGATTGCATACGTTGTTGTGATTCCGCTTGGAATTCTCTTCAGCGACAAGAAGAAAGATAAGTAAAATTTTGGACGATTAGCTCAGCTGGTTCAGAGCGTCTGCCTTACAAGCAGAATGTCAGCGGTTCGAATCCGTTATCGTCCACTACCGAAAGTCGGAAACGATTTGGGGTGGTAGCTCAATTTTGGTTAGAGCACCGGCCTGTCACGCCGGAGGTTGCGAGTTCAAGCCTCGTCTATCCCGCGATAAAAGCCCTCTCACTGAGAGGGCTTTTTCGTTTTTACAGTCATCCCAGACGAAGCTTGTCTGAGCGTACCGAGCGGATTCCCCCACAGTCATCCCGGACGGAGCCTGTCCTGAGTGTACCGAACGGATTCCGGGATTTCCTTACACGGAATCCCTCACAGTCACATTGCCGGGGCCAGCTTATACGATATCCCACACTAACGCTCGGAGAAGTATAGCTTACAACGACAAAAGCCTTGCATAGCAAGGCCTCTTTCGTCTCTCGTCTTTCGTCTATAGTCTATATCCGGAATCCGAAGGCGGCATTTACATCGATGGACAAACCTTTATCCATCTTAAAGTAACCACCCTTGCGGTCTGCTTCAAAATCGCTCGTAAATGCGTAACCAACGCCAACATCAACGGAAACGGCAAAATGCCCCAAGAACCCTTCGCCGCCGTTCAAAATTTTCTTCATCCCGACGTTGAGCATAAAGCCATACAGCCAGCCATCAAAGCCGCCATTTTTTTCGTCATCGACATGCAAATGACTAAACAATAAACCTAGCTGCAAATACCGCCACCGATTGCCTCCGAGATTGTACCAGCGATAACTTTCCTGCAAACCAATATCGTAAATCTTGTAATCATCATCCGAACGATCGACCCGTACAAAATGCGGCATCGTCATAAGCGAAGACGTTTCAAACAAATTCCATTCAAAAGTCAAGTTGAACGAGGGATAGTCCGTCAAACCGTTCGGAACATTGATACCCGCCCAAAAATGCGAATATGGCACCAAGAAGTTAAACGGATGAATATATATCGTAAACTTCGAATCCTTTACGGAATTATCGCCTTTTGCAGGCGTTGCATCTGCCGTTTTTTCCGCGGAACCGTTATCAACAGAGGCGTTGTCTAAAGAGGTTTCTTCGGGCTTCGATTCAACCTCATCATTCGATTTCTGCGGAGCTTTAGCTTTCGCCTTGGACTTTGCCTTGTGAGCGGCCTTCGTCGGCTTTGATTTTTCCTCGGCCTTTGGTTCCTGCGATTCTTCTGATTTCACTTCAGTCACAGGTTTGAGAGCTGGTTCAGATTTAACCTCTGAAGTCGCATCAAAATCCACAGCAAAGGGTATTTCAGAAGCGCCGTCATTATCCGCAATACAACATACCGACAAAACAAGCAATAAAAGGATAGCTTTTTTCATACGATAGCAAAATTAGATAATTTATAGGCCATTGGATTGTAAATTACTGTTTCAACCATCGCGATACATGAACGCCGTTCCATCCTAACGAATTGTGCTTGAAGCCTCGCGCATACGAAACGCCATAGCGGCCCCCATTAAACGAGAGTTGCACGGCCACCGCAAAATCCGGAAACCGGTAAGATGTAGCGACCTCCAGGAATTTCCAACGGAAAGACGCCCCTACGTACAAATAATCGAAATCGCATTCCGAAAAAGCCGAAACGGACTCGTCCGAATCCCAATGGACTCCGACAATCGGCGTTAAATGCGAAACGCCTTCGTCCATGAACCCGCTCAACATTCCCGCCGCAACAATCTGCTTCCAACGATAGCTAGCAGCCCACTTGAACCGGTGTCGCGTCCAAAAAGCATCGCCAGGAACCCATTCCATATCGAGTCCGTAACTCATCCCGACAGCTAGTTTCGCCCAGGTTTTTGCAAACGAGACTTCTGAATACAAATTCCGATAAAGTGAATCCATCGACTGGTAAGCGACAAAAGTACCCGCACGGTAGGCATCATTCCCGAATTCAAGCGAAAGGCTCCACGAATAAACATCGACTTCATCCATCCAGTAATACGCAACCCCGTACGCAGGTTCCGCATGCCGAGCCGGAGTCGAATAGAAACCGCCAAGCCCCTTCGGCGAAAGATTCCCACCCAACAGCGACGCAAAAGAAGCATGCCCTTCAGCTGCATCACAAGGAAAAACGGCCACCAGCAACACAGAGAACAGCAAAAAAGAGTGCAAAAACCATTTACGGACGAACAAGAATACCGACCACATTTTCGTACTCCCCCACGGACAAAGCGACATAACCCACGCCAATTCCAAGATTTTCCTGCACTGGTACGTAAACCCATTCATTCGACATCGAAGGCACCACAGATTTCCATACGCGACGCCCCGCAGAATCCAAAAGCGAAAGCAACACATCGTATTCTGATTCCACACGCACGCGAAGCGGAGTCCCTTTTTTCGAAACTACACGCGAAGAGAGTTTATACATAAAAGGAACACTTCCCTCTGTAAAAGCATCTTTCGCAGACCCGTCTTCACCTCTTAAAGACCCTTGCGACGGATTTTGCGACACGCCTTGTGATACCCCCTTCGCGGATAACGCGTTCCGCGCATTTTGCGGCAAGAATCCCGGCGTAAATTCCCGACGGTTCGTGAGAGGATTGAATCCTGACGGACAAGTAGCAGTTCCTTTGTTCCAAAAAACGCTATCTACAACGTCATTACGGAAGCAAAGACGAAGCGAACCTTCTACGTTATTCAAAAATCCAAGCGGTACCTGAATCAAGCGAATATCGGATACGCCCAAGGATTCTCTTAACGACAAAGTATCCTTGCTGACAAGCACCGTTTGGTACGGCAAAATGGAATCGCCCGTACGGCCAAGCGCACCGCCACGGTCGCAAAAGCGGAACGCATCTAGCGGAAGCGGATACGCACTTGCATTGTAAAGCTCCACCCACTCCGACATCGGCTCTTCAGGGCAATGATGGATTTCAGTCATCTTTAGCGACTTCGCCCACTCCCCCGCCAACGTCAAAAGCGAATCTTCTTTAACGCCAAGCTCGTATTCCGGATCGCCCACCCCCATGGTCCCCGCCACGAAAACCCATTCGTCCGTCAGCCCCACGCGCTGCATCGCCTTGCCAGGCTTCGGCTGCGGAACCGTGACCGAATCCATGCACACGCCCGACCAGACCTTCCAAAGGGACTCTCTGGAATTCGGGAGCGACACCTTCCCCAGTGAGCCGCAAGCCAAGTCCTTGCGAGGTTGACAGATAGACGAATCGTGCACCAGCAACAGACGGTCCGCATCGGGCCACTTGAACGCCAAAATTTCCTTGGATTCGAACCGTACAAAAAGCGAATCCGCCCGGAACTGGTTAGAACCATCCTCCAAACGGTCGTAATCGTCCAGACGAATTTCAACGTACTCGCCCTCCGCATCAGAAATATTTTTCGGATCTGGAAAAAGCTCCACAATCATCGGGCACGAATACGTGACCGAATACAACGCCAAACCGCAAAAAGCGGTCAGCAAACCACATTTTTTCATAACACCCTCCCGGGTGCCCCTCCAAGCTTCAAAAGCTATCAGGAATTAATCGACTTCATAGTCGTTAGGAAGAATATAAGGAAGAGGGTTCACCGGACTTCCATTCAACCACACCTCGTAATGGAGATGCGGCCCGACGGATCGCCCAGTATTGCCCATATAGCCAAGAATTTGATAACGATGTACAAACTGGCCCGGAGTCACGGCGGACATCTGCATGTGCCCATAACGGGTCTTGAAACCGTTGCCATGATTCAGGACTACAAAATTCCCAAAAGAGGAACTCAGTTGAGAAATTTCAACCACGCCATCCGCCGGAGCATAAATCGGAGTCCAACGGTCGTTGGCGATATCGATGCCCTGGTGCATCTTGCCCACTTCGCCCGTCACCGGATGGATACGCGGACCGAAAGCGGAAGCGTAACGACCCGTCGTCGGAGAAATCGACGGAATGTAGCGTAAAACCGAGCGGCTCTGGTCAATGTACTTGGTCAGAGCGTCAAAAGAATTTTCATTATTCTGGATTTTTCCGTAAATGCGCCAAACATCTTCGTGCATCTTGGCGGTACGTTCAAAAACCGGCGAACTCTTGCGCAAAAGCTGGACCACAGGTTCTATATGGCCGCCCGTCGATAAATTACGGGACGCTTCATCCGGCAGCGGGAGTCCGAACTTCGCATGCAACATCTTTTCGGCCTTGAAAAAATCACTTGAATTTGCAGAAATGTAATCTACGGTATTCTGGATTTGCGAAAGTTCCTTGTTCAACTTCTGCCGACTTGCAAACGCATGCTTCAACACGCCGTCATAAACCGAAGTGGAAAGAACTTGTACCAAAAAAAGGATGAATCCGATAATCATCAAAATTCGTACAAAAATCCATCCCCGAAAGAGGAATGCGGGCACGCTGACAGTCAGCAGCCGAGAGGACTTTTGAAAACGGATTGAAGCCTTTACGAAATTCATTTAAATGAAATTTAAATAAACTCTCCGCAAAATGCAAAAAGTTAATTCATTCTTTTTCATTACAATTAGGTAAAATAGGAAATTTTAACCATTTTTACAGAATAAACAACCAAAGTCCAATCCATACCAAAGCCGTCATCCTGGAGCCGAAGGCGATAGGATCCAAACCTAAGCAGTCTTCCAGAACGAATGTGAAGGATCCTGTTAAGTCTTGAATCGAAATAAAAAAAGTAACTGAATTCCTCACTTTGTTCGGAATGACGACGGACTTTTTGCGTCATGAACGGCGAAGGAAGCCCGTGTACATTTCCTCTCCCCCTGTCACCCCGGCTTTATGCCGGGGCCGGCTTACACGGTTCATTTGTCCAAACTACACAGGATTGTCAAAGTCAATGAATTTGGACGGAATTGAAAGTTCTTTTTCAACTTTTTCGGCCAAAGCGCGCACACCGAAAGTTTCAGTCCTGTGATGCCCGCACGATACCAAATTGACTCCGTTTTCCTGACAATAAATAGGAACTTCTTCCTTGATGCTCCCCGTGACAAAGGCGTCGCACTTCATTTCCATCGCATCCTTGATTCCAGAAATGCCGCAACTGCCGCTGCAAATGGCGACGCGCTTGATATCTTCAGGACCATGGAAAAATGAATTTTGCACACCATGCGGGAACGCCGTGTTCAAGCAGTCCAAAAATTCTTCACGCGTTGCAGGCGTATTCCACTCCGCAATGACGCCTACAGCCCTCATGCCTTCGTACATAAATTCATGGACCGGATTCAGGCCAAGGCTTTTGGCAATCATGATATTATTGCCAATTTCACGGTGACCGTCAAGCGGCAAATGGAAGCCGAACACAGA
>JAEEGK010019348.1_pt1 | contig 14616 bp, 11 predicted proteins | sample 8958771 | NCBI WGS metagenome assembly JAEEGK01 (sample SAMN16246547, study PRJNA631951) | gut metagenome | biome: gut microbiome; feature: rumen; material: SC-attached | host: Bos | place: Iran: Karaj | collected 2018-10
TGAAAAATCAATAACAAAAAAAAATGAAACTTTAAAAGAAATTATTAAAAATCAAGAAAAAATTTTTAATGATTTAGAAAATAAAAATTCTTTAATAAAAAATTTAAATTATCAAATTAATGAATATAAAAAAATTATTGAACAACTCACACCAATTAATAATACATTAGATTTTGAAGGTTATAAAATAATAAATAATAATGATAAAATTAAAGTTATATTTAATTTTTCAAAAAATAAAAATAAAATTACTTATAAAGAACAAAATAAAAAAGAAATTATTTTTACAACTAAAGAATTAATTAATATGAATCAAGATAAAAATAATAAAAATATTATTTATATGGAATTTTATTTAAATAAAATTAAATATAATTTTCAATATTTTTTTCGAAATGAAAGAGATTGTGAATATATTTTAAAATTTTATAAAGAAATTAAAAAACCAGGAATTATTCAAAATACATTATTTAATTTATCATTAAATGATTATTTTTATTAAAAAAAAAAATATTTTTTTTAAATAATATTTTATTAATATTTTAATTTAATAATTAAATAATTTTTTTTTATTTAAATTTTAATATTCTTAATCTTCTTTGAATTAAATTTATAACATTTTCTTTAATATTTTTAATAAATTTTATTTCATTTTCATATTCATTAAATTCATCATTAAAATTTTCATTTATTTCATTCAATTCTTCAAAACTTTTATTACATTGCTCAAAATTTAATTCATCTATTAAATTATTATTAAGCACATATTTTTCATATTTTTTACATAAATTAACAGCATCAGTAATTTTTTTAATTTCATCCTTTATTTTATTTTGTTGATTAATTAATATTTTTTTTTCAAATTTAAGTTGATCTTCATCAACAGAAAGAGGATATAATTTACAACATTGAATTAAAATTTTTATTTTTTCATCAAGTTCTTCAATATTTTCATTTTTATTATCTGTTTTATACATTAAATCAATAGGAATAAAACCAAATAATTCAGCTAAACTTCTTTCTTTACATTCTTCAACTTGAACATAATCTTTAAAATCAGATAAATCTTTTGATTTATTATTATTATCATCATCATAATTTTTACTACATAAATAACCTTTTGGAAATGAATGAATTTTTCCATGATAATTTTTATATTTTCCTTCTAAAACTTTTACTATTGAATTTGGAGTAAATCGAATTTCTTTAAAATCAGGTTCAATAACATTTTGACTTTGAAAGTAATAAATTTTTTGAAGTTTTCGATTTTGAAATATTAATCTATAAGTTAAATCACGTCCGCTTATGTCTTTATTAGAGAATTTATAATTTAATATTTTTTCTTCTTCTTCTAAATAATTTGCTTCGATTGTAATGTCTTCACTAATGTCATTTAAATGAAAATGTAAAATATTAATAGTATTTTTATCATACATTGTAGTATAAATTTTTAATTCATCATTCATTAATTTAATATCATCGATTTCACCATTGTTTTTAGATATAAAATATATTATAAAATTATTTTTTTTGTTTTTTACTTCTCTTATTAAATTGTTTTTTATTATTATTTCATATTCTATTAAATTTATATTTTCTGGTTTACATGAAGTTGGAACAATTGAATAAAAATTTCCATCTTTAATTAAATTATATTTTATTTGTAAAATATTTTTATTATCTGCTCCAAATTCATTTTTAATTTTCATACTTTCTTTATTATTTAATACTTCATACTTATAAAATAAATCTTTAAAATCAAATTTTAAATATTGTCTAATTTTTTCATTTTCTTTTATATTAATTTTAATATTATTTTCATCATATAAAGGAATTGCTTTAAATTGAAAATTATTATAATTGTCTATTTCTTCTATTAAATAATAATTATTATTTTGTTTTATTATTCTATATAAAAATTTATCTATATTTTTTTTTTTATTTTTATCAATATTTTTATCTAACATTTTATTATTTTTTATTAGAAGATTTTCATAATAATTTCTAATTTTTCTTTCAAAATTTTCTTTAATTTTTGTAAATTCATTTTTTTCTTTGAAAATTAAATTAATAAAATTAAAATAATTATCTAAAAATTCTTTATTTTCATTAATATTAAATAAATCATCTTCTTCTTCATTTTCATCTTCTTCATTTTCTTCTTCTTCGCTTTCATTTTCATCATCATTTTGAACATTTCCATTTTCATCTTTAATTTCAATGTAATTATATTTTAAATTATTTTTCTTTTTTAATCTTTTAATTTCATAATTATTACTTAATTTTTTATCACCTTTTATATAAAAACAAAAATAATAAGAATGTCCTAATAATAATTTAGTACGATAAATGAAATTTTTATTATCTTCTGTTTTTTCCATTTCTTTGTAACTCCATTTTAAAAAATCCGCATTTATTTTTACACTTTCAATGTTTTTTTTTAAATCTTTTTCTTCGATTTTATAAATAATTTCATAATTAATAAATTTTTGTTTTATGTTTTTTTGAATTTTTTTATATAAATCATTTATTTTATTTATATTATTATTATTAAAAATTAGATTTTTATTTAAAAAATCATCAATTATTTTATTACATTCATTTTCTTTTTTTTCAATTTCTTTTTTTTTTAAATTATTTTCATTTTTTAAATTTTCTATATTTTTTTTTAAATCTTCGATTAAATTATTTTCCATTTTATTTTAATAATAATAATAATAATATTTAATTAAAAAATGAGAATTTCAAAAAATAAAAAAAATCCTTATGAAAATTTAACTCGAAGTCAAATAAAAAATAAAAAATTAGTTGATATTTTAAATCATAAAATTTTTAAAGGTTTTAGACAAATAAAAAATTCAAAACATTTTTTTATTGAAAAACCAAATTTTGTAAAAGCTTTTATTTGGGATGAAAATAAATTAGAACCTTTCGATGATAATTATAATTTACAATATAAAAAATATTATCAACAAAAAAATAATTTATTTTTTAATGCAATTTCAAATAGTTTTAGAAATAATAATAATAATAATAAAACTTTTAATAATAATTCTATTAAAAATAATATTAATTTCAGAAATAAAAAAAATAATTTTTTTCTAACTTTCACAAAAAATAATAATTTTAATATTAATAATAATAATACAATAGAAAAAAATCAAACTGAAAGAATGAATATTTTATACAAAGAAATTTTCCCAAACAAAAACGAATTAAATATTTACAATAATTTTCCTTTAATTTTTGTAGAAAAAAAAAGAAAAATTCGTCCTTCAACAGCAAATAAAAAAATAATAACATTCAATAAAAACGAAAATAATGATGAAGAATTTTTAGGTTTAACAGAAAAACAATTTTTATATAAAATTTCACATAACATTCAAAATATAAGAAATAAACAAAATAATTTAGTTAGATTAAATAATTTTAATAAAAATAAAGGCGTTTATAAAGGTTTAACATGTAGTAGACCAGTTAGTTCACAATTTTCTAATTATTTAGAAAAAAAAAAATAAAGAAAAAATCGTTTATAAAAACGCTTATACAGATCAACAAGAAATGGAAGAATATTTTCAAAGTTTAAATAAACAAGAAGAAGAACAAAAATAATATTATAAATATTATAATTTAATTATTATTAAATATAAATTATTTATTTATATGATAAATAAAAAAATTTCAAAGTTTCATTATTTTTTAGTTGTTCCTATTTATATTGTTATTTTAACTATTACTTTAACTTTTACATTATTTTATTTAAAAAATCCTTTAATTCAAACAATTTTTACAAGAAATTCAATAATTAAAATCACATTAACATTTATTTTTTATATAAGCTCATTTTTTTCTTTAATTTCTCACACTTTATCAATAATATCAAATAATTCAATTTTTAATTCAAATAAAAATAATTTCGATAAAGAAAATTTAATAATTGAAAACAATAATAATAATAATAATAATGGAAATTATTGTTCAATATGTAAAATTTATAAAATAAATAAAATTCATCATTGCTCAAAATGTAATGTTTGTATTGAAGAAATGGATCATCATTGTCCTTGGATTTGTAATTGTGTGGGAAAGAAAAATAAAAAATATTTTATTTTATTATTATTTTATGGTTTTATTGGAAGTTTAATTGGTTTTATTACTATTTTTAATCAATTTTTATATGTTGTTTTAAATAAAGAAAAAATAAATGAAAAAGAAAAAAATAATTTAATTAATGATTTAAATGTTATTAAAATTAGTGCTTATTATTCTTTGCCGTTTTTTGGGTTTATTTTTAGCGGATTGAGTATGATTTTTTGTTATGTTTTTTTATGTAATCAAATGTATTCTATTTATGTTGGAATGAATTTTATTGATATTAAAAAATGTAAAGCTCAAAAAATAAAATGTAATTTTAATAAAAATTTTTGGAGTAATTTTAAAAATGTTTTTGGGAATAATATTTTAATGTGGTTTTTGCCTATTTAAATAATAAATAAAATGTTTATTTTTTTTTTTGTAAATTTATTGTAAAATTTATTTTATAATGAATAATATTTTAATTAATATTTAATTATTTAAGATTTCAATTAATAATAGAAAATAAAATTAAATTTTTATACTATTTAAATTTATTTAACATTATTTAAATAAAATAAATAATTTTATATTTATCATATTTTTTCATTATAAAATACATTAATAGTAATTTAATTTATTTATTTTGAATATTTATTACATCATCATTATTATTATTCAATTTCAAATTATTTTTATATTCATCATCTTCATTATCAAAATTATTACTATTATTATTTAAATTAAAATAACCCGTAATTTTTTTCATATAACTAAACAAAACAAAAACAATAACATACAAAGGAATCAACGTTTTAAACACTAAAACAACAAAAAAATTATTATCATAACTAATAAAAAAATAAGGAATTAATAAAATTCCACAAACAATTAAAATAACAAAGAATCTTTTAATAGAAACATTAAAATTTGTTTTATTCCATCGATTATTAACATTATTATTTAATAAATTAATTTCATTTTCGTTTTCATTATTAAAATTATATTTAATAAATTTTGAAACATTCGCTGAAAAAATATAATAATATTCATAATAAATTCCAAAAACAGCAAAAATTAAAACACTTAAAACAAAAATGCAATAAAAAGATTCATTTTCTAATCGTTTTATAATCGGAAAATTTGGGCAATTTTTTTCAATCATAAAATTATATTTTTCATAAAGAATTTTATTATCAAAATTAAAGAAAAAATAATAATTAAAAAAACCAAAAATTATTAAAAAAATAATAACAAAAACAATTTGTTTAAAATTATAAATAATAAACAAAACATTTTGATTAAATTTATAAATTTTAAACATAAAAAAATATAAAAAAAATCCAATTAAACTTCCAAATAAAATTTGATTTAATGTATGAACACCCAAAAACATTCTACTAAAAACAATAGAAAAAATAAAAATTATTGTTAAAAAATAAATTAAATTTTTTTGTTTTTCATTAATTTTTTCATTTTTATTCACATAAATTTCATACAAACTTAAATAAAAAAACGTTGATAATAACGAATGATTTGAAGGATTTCCAAATCCGCCTTCGCAATTTAAAACTTTTATTTCTGAATTTATAAAAAATGGACGTTCATTTTGATAAATAATTTTTAAAATTCCGCCGATGTAAATTGAAATTAATGAAATTGATAATAAAATTAATGGAATTAAAATATTTGATATGTTATATGAAATTATTAATATTAAAAAAATTCCTTTTTCCATTCCAAACAAAGAAAAAAACAATTCAATCGGATAAAAATAATAAAAATTTCTTTGAAGAAAAATTATTATCGGAATTGAAATTGAAAATAAATTTTCTCTTACTAAAAATTCAATCAAAAACGTTATTATTATTATTAAAATAAATATTTTTTTATTTAAATTATTTTCTTCAATTTCCATCAAAAAATTATAATAAAAATAAAAAAATAATTAAAATTATTTACAATATTAAATAAATTAAAATATAATTAAAAATATTCTCTATACATTTCTTTTATAGTATAAGATTTAGCAAGTAAAGAATCAATATCCGCAATAGTCCAATCGTTTGTAGGAATATTTTGCAAAAAAACAATCAAATCTTGAAAATCTTCCATTTTTTTCAATTTTTCCGAAAAATTCAACAACAAACAAGCACAAACATACAAATGAAAATCACCAAAACCATTTTCTTCACTAAAATACGCATCCCACATTCTTAACATTAATTTCTCAGGAAATTCTCTAATTAAAAAACAATTCATCCATCGAAAACAAAACTGCATAAAATCAACATCCATTTTTTTCAAATATTCATACAAACTTTTATCAACAACTTGAATAATTTTTTCCATTCGTTTTATCATATTAATAATTCCCGGTTGATTATAAGTATAATGCGTTTGAATTCTATCTAATAATTTACTTAAACTATTATAAACATTAACTTCAATATCAAACAAAACATCATCAGTAATAATTTTTTTATCAATGTCCGAATTAATAACATCTGAAATAGAATCGTTTTTATAAGCCTCTAAAAAATAAACAATAAAAAAAGGCACACAAAGATCATTAAAACCTTGAACATAACCAGAAGCAGGATGTTTCATAGACCAAACGTATAACAATCGAATGAAAATTTTACGTAATTCTTCATTTTGAAATAATTTATATTCGCTCATTGTTCTTGGAACATCTTTTAAAATTTGTCTGTAAATTTTAAGTTCTGAATCGTTCATTAATTGTTCTGGATTGCTGATTGAATTTGAATATAAATCACATAATTTTGTGTATTCTTCTTTTTTTCTTTGAATGTTTGATTCTTTTAATTTTCGATTTTGAGGATACAATCCTAATAAATATTTCCAACATTCACTGCGAAGAGAAGGATCTTCATTTGGAATTCCATTCCAACAAATGTTTTTTAGTTCTTTTAAATCGATGTAATCTTTAGATAAGATTTTATTAATTTTTGAGATGATTTTTTGATTTTTTTGGTCATTTTTTGTGTTAATGTTGTTGTTTATTAAATTTTCAGTGAAAATGTTTTTTGCGAATTTATTTTTGTTTTCCATTTTAATTATTTAATATTTAAATTTATTTTTTTATATTTAATATAATTAATTATTTTATGTACAGTGGAGATCCAAAGCGACCGAAAAATATTATTTTTTATCCGCAGCCGCAAATGGAAGAAAACACAGATTTAATGCAATTTGTTTCTATGATTTTTGGAATAGTTTCTTTTATTGCGAAAATAAAATGGGGAATTTGGCTGAGTTTGATATTTTTTTTATCGAGTTATGTGAATTTGAGAAATAATGTTGAACAAAAAAATTTAATTATGAATTTTAGTCTGATTTTAATGGGATTCTTTATGATTTATTTATCACCTAATCCAAGAAATCAACAACAACAACAACAAATTCCACAACAAATTCCGCAACAAAAACATTAATTTTTTTTTTAAAATAATTAATAGTAAAATTATTTAATTAATAATAATATTAACATAAAAATTAAATACAATTTTTTACAAAAAATTTAATCAATTTCTATTTCATATGCTTTTTTAATAATTTTTTCCCAATTTTCATTAATTTCATTCTTTTTTTCTTCATCATTTTTCCCAAACTTCAAAGCAATATAAACATCAGCAGCTTCATTAAACGTTCCACTTAAATTCAAAAACATCGAAATGCACATTTTATAAAAAAAATTCCATCCTTGCGAAAAAAATCCATTATAAAAATTAATTTGCAATTCCAAAGGAATCAAACTCGAAAATAAACTATACAACCATTCAATCATAATAATTTTCACACTAACGCCCAAAACATTAAAATTTCTATACAAATCATTAAATTTTTCCTTCAAAATTTTTTCCACTTTTTTCGTATGTTTTTCTAATCCCGGAAAATCTTTAATGTACATCGAACGTAAATCATAATCTTCCATCAAAGAAGCAAACAACCAAAATGAAACATATTCTTCACAATGAAATAAAAAAAATCCTACTATGAAATTCATTCCCTGATAATATTGAATTTCTCTTTCGTAATTTGAAAACGCTTTTAAAATGTTCTTTAATTTTTTTAATGTGTCTTCTTCTTTGTAAAAATTATATGAAGGATAAGTTCGTTTTAAATCTTTGTTTATTTGTTTTATGTTGTCTTCTTTTATTAATAAATTCTTCTCGTCGAAAGTTGTTAATGATGTGTATGTTTCTTTTGCGTATTTTTCGTTGAAATTCTTGTTAAGATTTGAAAGTTTTAATAAACGAGCTATTGAATCGCAATAATCTTCGGAATATGTGTGAGGACATTTGCATTTTGATTGAGATGGAGAAAAACTTTTGAAAAATTCAGTAAAAAATTTCATATAATTTTATTTTATTTTTTAATAATATTAATTAATTTATTCATATTTTTTTTAATTATTTTTATTTATATTATAATTATTTAGAAATAATTAAATATTGTTGTTGTTGTTGTTATTGTTGTTAAAACTATATTTTCGTTTTTGTTGTTTTATGTTTGATGAACTGTGATTTTTGTTGAATTTCTTTTTTTTCTTTGGTTCTAAATTTTGATTATTATTATTTATATTATTATTATTATTTATATTATTATTATTATTATTTATATTATTATTATTTTCAATGTTTTTTGGTCGTTTTTTCTTTTTTGATTTCTTTTCAATTTCATTATTATTATTATTATTATTTATTATATTATTATTATTATTATCATTATTTATTATATTATTATTATTATTTTCTTCATTAATAATATTATTTATTTCTTTATTATCATTATTATTTTCATTAATATTATTATTATTAATTTCATTTTCATTTTGATTTAAATCCTTATTTTTTTTTTTTTTTTTTTTTTTTTTTTTCCCTCCTTCATTATTATTATTAATAACAATAATTTTTTCATCTTCATTAACATTAACATTAACATTATTATTTTCATTAGCAACATTATTATTATTTTCATTAATTTCATTTAAATTTTTAGGTTTAGGAATTTTATTTTTTTTCTCTTTTTTCTTTTCTTTTTTGACATTATTTTTATTAGCATTAAATTTACTCGCATCAATAGTAATTTTTTCACTTTCTTTCGGCAATTCAAAATCATTCATTTTATTTTTAAATTCATCCGAAAATTTCAATTTTGCTTTATGATTAACATTATCAAATTGTTTAATTCCATTAACAAAATTACTATTAATATTATTATTATTCAAATTAATTTCAATTTCATCCAAATTTTCATTAAAACCAACAGTTTCAACAAAATTAATAAACATATTATTATTTTGAAAATTATTATTAGGAATTTCACATAAAATTTTATTTGCATTTTCACAATTTAAAACATTACTAATATTCATTAAAAAACTATTTTCATCACTAAAATTAAAATTAATTTGTTTTGATGATTTTATTCCCAATAAAATAAAAATTTCATTTAACATTTTTAATTAATATTAATTAATTTTTCTATTAATAATAATATTAATTTTATTAATTTAAAAACTATCATCACTTTCATTGCTTCTTTCTTTTTCATCATCTTCGCTATCTGAATATTTTTCTAAATTTTCTCTTCTTCTTTTCAAAGCCATTTTTAACGCGTTTTGCAAAAAATTTTTTTCATTTCCAGTGATTAATTTTTCTTCATATGAATTTTTTTCAACTTTCTTTAATTTCACATTTTTTATCTGCTCTTCTAATGAAAGTTCCTTTTTTGAATTGTCATTTTCTACCTTTTTTAATTGAATTGATTTCAATTCGTCTTCTAATGAAATTTGCTTTTGATTGTTGTCGCTGCTGCTGCTGTTTGAAGGAAAAACTGTTGATGTTAAAGGAGGAGGAAGTGGAATTGATGATGATGATGGAACGAATGTGGTTTGAATTGGAGGAGGAAGTGGAATTGATGAAGTTGAGGGTGATTCTATTTTGTTTTGGATTGGGATTGGAAGGGGAATGGATGATGTTTGAGGATTGGATTGAATTGAAGGAGGAATGGGAATGGAGGCTGATTGGGGATTGGATTGGAGAGGAGGGGGAATGGGAATTGAAGATGATGTGGTGGGGTTGTTTGGAAGAGAAGGTGGAATGGGAATTTTGTTATTATTATTATTAAGAAGAGAAGGTGGAATTGGAATATTATTATTATTATTATTATTAGGAAGAGAAGGTGGAATTGGAATATTATTATTATTGTTATTATTGTTTGGAATAGAAGGTGGAATTGGAATTTTATTATTATTATTGTTGTTGCTTGGAAGAGAAGGTGGAATGGGAATTTTATTATTATTATTATTGTTGTTTGGAATAGAAGGTGGAATTGGAATTTTATTATTAACTTTATTATCAACATTATTATTTACAATATTCACATCAGAATTAATTTTATTATTATTATTATTTGTATTAACAAAATTAATATTATGTTGATGTTTTTTTTTTCTCATTTTCAATTCGGCTTCTTCTTCTTTTTTTCTAATTCTTTCTCTTTCTTCAGGTGGCGGAAATTTATGTTGAAATATTAATTCATCATTTCCTTTATTTATTTTATTTCCAGCCATTCCAATAATAATCGTTTTAAATATTTGAAAAGCCAAATTTGTATCTTTAATTAAATCATTTTTTTTAACACCAATTGAATCAAAAAGTTCTTTTAATTCATTAGAAATATTATTAATTTCAAATTCTTTTTTTTCTTTATTAAAATTAATCGCAGATAAAATTTCTAAATTTCTTGCTTTAATAATTTGCATTCCATCATCTAAATATTTTTCATCAAATTTTTTATTCCCAGGAAAATTTTCTTTTAATATTTTACTACAATTTTCAGGATTAATTTCATCATTTTCAATAATTTCATACTCAAAATTATTATTTTTAAAATAATCTTCAGTAAAATTATCAGTAAATTTACAAACAACATTCAACATTTTATTACAATCAATTTCATTTTCAAATTCAAATCCAATGAAACCACCATTAATTTCAAAGCAGCTGAAAACAGGCGAAAGATTCATATAAAAATTTTCAAATTCGTTGTATAATTCATAAGAAAAAAGATTTTCAAAAGAATAAGAATCAAATAAAGAAAAAAATCGGGTTTTTTTTTTATAATCTAAAACAAAAATTAATGTTCCTTCTAAATCACTGTACAACCAATTTTTTCCTTCAAAATCGCTTGTGTATAATTTAACATTAAAAATAATTTCTTCGATTTTTTGATTTGATGATAAACATGTTAAAAGTTTATTTTTTTTAATTAATTCATTTTTTATTTTTTCTTCGTTCATTTTATTTTTAATTATAATTAAATTAAATAAAATACAATTTTTATTTATAAAAAAAAAAAATTAATTTTGTTGTTTAATTTCAATTATTTTCTTTTTTAATTTATCAATTTCTTCATTGCTCACGCAAAATAAAATTTCTATTTCATCAAAATTAAATTCTTCTTTTGATAATAATTTCGATTCTAATAATTTTATTACAAAATACAAAATCAATCGAGCCATTTTATTTTTATCATCACTTTCTTTAAAATCATTAATCACATGTTTAATGTATTTATTAATAAAACTTTTTGGTAAAGAAACATTTTCTATTATTTCTTTCAAAACAATCATTGATTTCGCTGAAAATTTCTTTATTAAAAATTGACTTAAATATTCTTCAATTAAAACATTTTTCTTCAGTTTTAATATTAAATTCATAGCGAAATTTTGATCATTTTCAATTAAATTCATAAATTTTTCAGGTGTAAAATTAATTTCTTTTAAAATATTCACATTTTTTTCTATTATTAATAAACATTTTTTTTTCTCATTTTCATTAATAATAATATTATTCAATTCTTTTGATAATAAATTAAAAAGAATTTCTTTTTCGCATTTATTAAAATCATACAAAAAATTGTGATTTAAACATGGCGCAATCCACAAAGGTTCTTCATCATAAAATTCATTTGAAGAATTTGGGTAAAAAGTCATAAAATTCGGTTCGAAATAATTGAATGATAATTCTTGTGGAATGAGTTGACTAAAATTAAAAGGTTTATTATTTTTTTCACTTGAATTATTTTCGTAAATCACTGGTCGAATCCAATCTTTAAAAAAACCATCGATTTTTTCTTTGTTGATGTTGAAATTATTAATAATGTTTAAATCGAAGTTTTTTTCATTTGTTTTTTCTATTTCTTCAATTAAATTTTTTATTGAGATTTTTAAATTAAAAGAAAAATTATTATTTTTTAATAATTCAATTAAAAATTTTTTTTCAATATTATTTTTTGTGTTTTTTATTCGATCTAAAATTAAAGGAAAAATATTTTTATTTTCATTTTTAAACACATTATTTAATATTAAAAAAGAAATTATCGTTTGAGATAAATTTAATAAATTATCCTTAATCAAAAACCATAATGTAATTCCAATTTTAAATTCATCCGATTTTGAATAAGTTTTTTCAAAAACATTAATAATATTCTCAAACGTTTTTGAATCATCAGAAATCAAATTAAACAAACTTGTCAACTCACTTGGAGACAACATTAAAATCAAATATTAATTTAATAAAATTAATTTAATAATAATAAAATAATAAAATTAATTAATTTTCAATCCATTTTTTAATCATTTCAATTCGCTTTTTTGTAATCATCGTAGAATAAAATTCATTTTCTAAAACATTACTAGCAACATGAATTCCAACGCAATAATATTTTTTTTCATTATTGTCGTAATAAATTAAACCACTTCCACTTTGACCATAGCTGCTTTTTATATTCGTACTAATAATTCCGCTATTGAAATTATAAGATAAAATTCCTCCTTTTCCTTCATATAAATTAAATATAATATTATTTTTATCTTTTATTGCTTTATTTATCGGATAACCAGCAACATTAAAAACTCTTCCATCTAAATTTTTATCAAATTCTTTTATTTCAATAAATTTATCTGATATTTTTTCATCAAAAATTATTATTCCATAATCTTCATTTAAATTTTCATTGTCATAAAAAAATTTTTCGCTTTCGAATTGGTTAAATTCAGATTCGTTATTATTTAAACCACAATAAAATTCAATTTTTAATGGTTTGCCTAAAATTTCGTTTTTTTTATTCGGATTTAACCTCGAATCAAAAATATTATGACCTGCTGTTAAAACAACATTTTCTTTTATTAAAAAACCCGTTCGATAAGAAATCGTATTATAATTAAAATATAATTTCAATAAACCAATCGCGCAATAAGGAAAATCATTAGAATTATTTATTTTAATTCTATTATCATTATTAATATTATTATTTCTTGTATTATCTAATTTGCTTTCAATAAAAGTGAATTTATGTTTCATTTAATTTTAATTATTATTTTTATTTAAATGGGTCAAAAACCGCAGCGAAACAAAGAAAGTATTTTAATAGAAAAACATTTATTTGAAGCTTTTAAAGACATTGATTTAGAATTTCCGATTAAAGATGTGATTAAAATGAAACTTAGATTAAAAGATGCTCAATCGTATTTTAATAATGAATTTGATTATTTTGTTTATTTTAATAATTATATTTTTAATAAAGGTTTATCAACAATTTATGATAATTATATTTCAAAAATTGAAAATTTTTTAAAAGAAAATAAAAATATTTTTTATTTGTACATTGATTTTGATGATGAAGAAGAATTGTTAAAAAAAGGAGAAATTTTTGAATTTGATTCTTTATTTACGATTGTTTTTGAAAAATTAGAAATTGATATTATTTTATTTTTTAATTTTGTTAATTGCGTTGATGAATATATTCAAATTTTTTTTACACAATTTTATGAAAATGTTTATTTCTATAAAAATAATAGAAAATTTGATGCGTTGTATTTTTTATTTCCAAACGCCGATTTTTTTATTAAAAATGAAAATTATGTAATTTATATTGCAAATGAAAATAATAATTTTAATAATAATTTTAATGATAATTTTAATATTTTTAATCAAAAATTCAATTCACAATTTACAAATACTATTTTTAATACGATGCATTTTAATAATTTTTTAAATTTAAATTATCCTTTAAAACCTTCAAATGAAAAAATTTTTAATTTTTTGGATAATTTTCATGATTTAAAATCGTTTATAAAATTTTCTTTTTGCTTAAATGTAAATCATTCAAATATTCTTGAATTTCTTAGTGAATATGAACAAATTACAAATATTCATAAATTATTATTTAATCATACAAATAATGTTCAAGTTTTTTGCTTTTTAAATTGCGCTAAAGATATTAATTATAATTTAAATTTTAATAATTTTATTAAAAATTTTATTTGCAATCAACATTATAATAAAAATTCGTTTTCATATCAAAATATTAAAATTTTAAATTTATTTGATGAAATTGATAATAATAATAATAATAATAATAATAATAATAATAATAATAATAATAATAATAATAATAATAATAATAATAATAATAATAATAATAATAATAATAATAATAATAATAATA
>JAEEGK010019351.1_pt1 | contig 14615 bp, 9 predicted proteins | sample 8958771 | NCBI WGS metagenome assembly JAEEGK01 (sample SAMN16246547, study PRJNA631951) | gut metagenome | biome: gut microbiome; feature: rumen; material: SC-attached | host: Bos | place: Iran: Karaj | collected 2018-10
CAACTCGTCATTAAAAAGTTCAATGGAAGTTCATTTCATTTTTTAAATATCATTTTCTTATCATTTCAATTGATGGATCCTGGATTTAATCTAATTCATTTTCAAATTAATAATTGATGTTTTATTTGATGGTCATTTCAAGTCCTCACTTCAAACACAAAAACGAATCCCAAAAAAACAACCAAAAACATTATTATATTGTTATTATTTTCAATATTTCATTAATACACATTATTAAACAATATTATTCTCATCAGTGAATATAAAAATAAGTGATTCATCGAAAGAGTTGTAAAACGTTTCTGTTCATTTTCACTGAATCACTTTTTTTGTTTGTTTGTTTTTGACTGATTGCCTGATTTTTTTTTTTTTTTTTTTGGTTTTTATTTGGTTTTATTTTTTTTTTTTGGGTTTTGTTTTGATGTTTTTTATTATGTTTTTTATTTATTATTTGATAATTGACAATAATAATTTTTTTCAGATTATGAGTTGTATATAATATTTATAATTTATGTATTTAATATTATTTTATATATGGTTTTATAATGATATTATTTTTATTTAAAAATTTTTTTATTACAATTTTTTTAATTTATTTATACATTTATTAATTGTTAAAAATTTTTTTTTTAATTAAAAATGAGTATAAATCTCTTATTACTTATTTTATCGTTTCTTTTTTCCAAAATAAAAACAAAAGATACATTAAGTTTATGTGAAAAAGAGGTTCCTCCAGTAACTATTGAACAATGCAATATTCATAGTGGTGATCAACAAAATATAAAATGTTGTTATGTTTCATTTAAATCTGCAGGAAGATATTATTCTCAATGTAGACAAATATTAAATATAGGAGATGAAATTTCAAATTTTAAATCTAAGTTAGAAAAAGCAGATTATTCAAGAGTATACATTCAATGTTCATCTAATTATATTTCATTTATAAAATCTATTTTTCCAATATTATTATTTTTATTTTAAGTTTCTAATAATTTTTTTTTGTAGTTTATTTTATAAAATATTAATTCTCCTTATATATTTTTAAAATTTAAATAAAAAGAATTTTGATTATTTATCTCTTTTTTATTTATTAAATTATAATCTAAAAAAATAAAAAATTTCCTAAATTTGAGGCCCAAAAAAAAAAAAAATAAAAATACAAAAATTTACTCATCATCATCTTCCTCATTTTTCTTCTTACTTTTTTTACTTTTCTTTTCCTTAACCTTCTCAACTTTTTTATCTTTTTTATCTTCTTTATCTCCATTTTCATCATTTTCATCATTTTCATTATTATCTTCATTCTCATCTTTCTCATCATATTTCTTAATAACATTTTTTCTTTTATAAATCCCACTAACAACAGCATGTCCTCTTTCATAAGGTTCAAGAGTGACTTGTTCCTTAGCATAAAGTCCAAAAGTTTTAAGAACTTTAATTTGATTAGAGAAAACAACTTCAGGTTCCAAAGTACTATCAACACAATTAGCTTTAATAGAAAAAACAAATCCTCCTTTATCTTTTAAAAAATGTTCAGCATTAATTCCAATAATTCTAGCTTGATCAGGTTGAGCAACATCAGCAAAAATACAATCAACAAGAGTAGGAATTAAAAATCGATAATTATAAGGTTTTCTAGCATCATCAATAATAGGAACTAAATTAGGTCTTTTTTTTGCCATATTAATAAGATCTCTTCCACTTCTTTTTGATATTTCAACACCATAAACAATACCATCTTCACCAATTAAATCACTTACATGTGATATTGTAGTACCATTTGCTGCTCCTAAATAAAGAACTTTTGATCCTGGTTTCATATATATATTTTCTATTCCATTTATTATTGCTGCTCCTAATTTTGAACGAAATATATTCCAGATACGATATTCAATTTTTTTTGGTTGGGTATTTGTACCGTCTGGAAGGGATACTTGTTCTTCTATTGATACTCTTTTTTCTCCGTAGACACTTTCTCCTGGATTTAGATTTAGAGTTACTAAGGATTCTTCTTTACCTGTTTTTAATATGAAGATTCCTTCTAAACGATGGTTTGTTATTGTTGTTTTTGGTTTTGTATATTTTTTTGAACCGATTCCACCACGGTTTCCACGATTATTACGAGATTTTTGGACTCCACGATTGGGACGTTGTTTGTTATTTGGATTTGAGGATTTGAAGTCTTTTCCCATTTTGGAAATTTTTTTATATGGTTTTTTTATTTTTTTTTTTTTTGATAAATAAATTAAAATATATTACTATTATTTTTTTTTTATTTTTTTTTTTGTTTTTTTTTTAGTTTTAAATTTTATATTTATCTATATATTTTTTTTTTTTGGTTTCTTTATATATGAGTTAAAAAAAAAATTAAGTAATTTATTATATACATTTTTACTTTTTTTTTCGATTTAATTGAAATCTTTCTAATGATTCGTCACTTTCTAAATAATTATTCGCATAAAATAATAAATTTTCATCTGGAATTGATTGTAAAGTAATATGATCATCTCTATTATAAGCAGCTCTAACACTTAATTGTTCACAAACTAAAGAATATTTATCATTAGTTCCAGTACTATTTGAAATATTAGCTGAATTTTTAATTTTTTTTTCATAAGTATTATTATTAGTATCTAACTTTAATATATTATGTGATTTATTTTTATTTTCTTTAAATTTATAAGACTCAACTATATTATTTTCATTTTTATTTTTATCTTTATCTTCATATATAATATAATTATTTGAATTATTATTACTTTGTGAAGTAAAATCTGAATTTGATTGTAAATTTTTATTATAAATAATAGAAAATTTACTTCTTGCATTTTTTGCGGAATTTGATGAGAATTCATTTGGTGGACTAACATTATTAAAACTATTTAAAAATAATTGTTCATTAGAATCAATTGGTACTGTATTAATATTTTTTGATATTCTTCCTGCTAAAATTCCTTCTGGAATATTTTTTTGTTTTTCAGTTTGTGGACTTCTATATTGATTATAATGAAAAGTTAATTTTGAATTTAAATCACTAAAATTATTCGAATATAATATTTTACTATTATCATTTTTATTTAAATATTTATTTGATAATGATAAAGGAGAAATTGATTTTGTTAATGTATTATAAAAAGATGAATTTCCAGAATTAAATATTGATTTTTCTTTATTTTTTTTTACATTATAAGAAATTGAATTATTATATTCATAATTTACATTAATTGAACTATTACTTTTTTCTAAAGTATTAGTTAAACAATTTCTTTTCACTCTATTAAATTGAGATATTTTATTATTTAAAAGAAATGAATTATCATTATAAAAGTTAAAATTTCCTTTATTTATTTTTGGATGAAATGGACAATTTTCATTTTCTTTTAATTGATATAATAATTTTAAAGCTGATAAATAACTTTGTTTATATTTTGCATCTTCATATAATCTATTAAATGCATCATTTGGATTTATAAAATATAATTGATTTAAAGATTTATTTTTTAATAAAGTTTTTTTATTTTTCTTTTTTAATGTGATTATAAATTTCCATTTATAAAAATAGTGTAATAATTTGTTTCTTGAGAAACGAGAATAAGTTGATAACAATTTTCTAAATTGGATTTTTATTTTCTTATCATCATTATAAATATATTTATCAAAAATTGATTTTGCTAATTCTAACAAGAAATTAATATGTTTTATTTTTACCATTTGAATTCGAGTTAATCATTAATTCTCCTAAAATTTGTTTTAGTGATTTTAATTCTTTTATTGATTTACAAGTATTTGAAAATAAATTTCTATTTTTAATTATCCCGTTATTTTTTAAAAAATTAGAAAAAGTAAAAAAATAATTTTTCATTTTTATCTTATTTTGAAAAATTAAAAAATTGAATATAAAAAAAAATAAATTACATTAATTAATAATTTAATAACATTTATAATTATTTTATATAACATCAATTTCATGTAAAATAATATCAGAAAAAAAATATAAAAAGAAAATAAATTTGATTTGAAATTGTTATCATAATATTAAAAATAAAAAAATTCAAAAAGCATTTTAGATTATAAACAAACTAAAAAATTGTATTTTATCTAATCCCAAATTTCAAAATTAAAGAAATTAAAATTAAAATCAATTAAATTAAAAAATAAATGAAGAAAAAATTCAATAACCCACAAAATTCTAATATGAAAAAAACTCCAAAAAGCCAAATAAAAAAAGAACAAAAGCATAAAATTTCTCCTTTATGTTTTAATAAATGCGTAGAATGGGAATTAATGATATCATATAGTCATAATAAAACAACATATTCTTATGTAAAATAAATTTAATTAAATTAAATATAGAATATTCAAGCAAGAAATATTTACTTTCGTTCTTTAGAAAAAAGCATATTAAATATTTTACAAAGTAAAAAAATAACTGATAAAAATATAATTGAAAATACAAAATTAAATGAAATGTCAACTTCTCAAATGAATAATGATTTTTCTGATGTTTTAAGTATGAAATTTCCATTAGATAATAAATTTAATTATATGATTACAGATGCAAATTTAGGAATAAAAGAAAATTTAAATAATATTTTTTTTCTTGAATTTGACTTACAAAAAAAAGATAAATTAAAAATAATAAGAGAAATAAATAATGATTCTGTTGATAGAGAATTATTTTTTACTTTAAATGGTTATATTCATAATACACCATTATTTACAAATGATTTAAAATTTTCTGTAGAAACAAGAAAATTTATAAAAAGTATTCAATTTAAATTAGATAAATATAAAAATGAATTAATACAAGATTCGCAATTAAATAATAATAATAATAATAATCAAATACAAACAAATTTCTTTGCTAAAGTATTATCAAATACAAATTTAGGAATAGAATTTTTTAAACCATGTCATAATATAAAACAACCAGAAAATTTTATGACAAATTTTAATTCAATTGTAAATTCAAAAATAGTAATAAATAAATTATTTCTTGAAGTTTGTATTCCAAAATTTTTTTTAAACAATGGTTTAACATTAAGTACAACATCATTAAAAAATGAATCAACAAACAAAGATCAAGTTAAAGATATAGAAATAGATCAATTTAAAAAATCTCAAAATGAAAATAATATAAACATAAATTATAATTTAAATAATAATCAAAATCAAAATTTATATTCAAAATCATCATTAAAAGAAAAACCAATAAAAATTCCACCATTATCTGAAAGTGATTTTAAATCATTAAAAGAAAAATTATATAATAGTCCAAGTAATCAAAGTTTTCAACAATTTTATAAAAGAAGTAATCCATATATTCAACATAATTACTTTTCACCAGAAAATTTTCCACATCCAACAATTTATGGAAGAAATACTTTAAGTGGAATAAATACAACAAATTCAAGTTCAATATATTTTAGTCCAAATAGTTTATCTTATTATGGACAAAATTATTATATTCAAAGTAGGAATTTTATGCAAAATTTTCCTCCTTTAGAATTTGATTATTCAATTGGTTCAATGTTACCAAGAAGATTAAGTGAAAATGAAAACTCTTTTGATAAATTTAATGGTACTCCTTTAAGTTATGATTATAATAATAATAATATTAATAATTCAATTATGAATTTTAATTTAAGTAATCAAACTAATTTATCTGTTAGAAGTTATGGAAGAGGAAGTTATTTTGATGAATATAATATTAATCTTATTAATAGAAATTATTTAAGTCCTAAGTCTGATAAAAAAATATATCAAGGCATTCCGACAATACATAAAAAGATTATTGATTGGGAAAAAAATTATAAAAGTGAAAATGAAGAAAAAGAAGAAGAATTAATTGAAGAAAATATTCAATTTGATGAAAATAATGAAACTAATGAAATAAATAAAAAAACTTTTATTGAACATTATGATGGAATAAGTAATTTTTTGATTTTTTTAAGAAATTCTACTCCTTATATTTCAAAAAGTGATATAGAGAATTTTAAAGAAGCAAATTTAAAAACTTTTTTTTCTGCTTTTATTAAAATGTCACTTTTTGGTTTTAAAGTAATTTTCTTAAAAGATTTAGAAAATTTATGTGAAACAACATTTACTCCATCAATATCATCTTTTGAATTAATAATAACAAATAAAGAAATAATTTTAGAAATAATTGATAAATTAATATTATTAAAAGTATGTTCAACAAAAATAAAAAATTTAATTGAAAATAATATAAATTCAAAAGGACAAAATGAAATATCTCAACAAAATAAATATATTGAATTTACACCAAATGAAAAATATCCTTCTTTTAAAATAGTAATTAAAAAATTATGTTCTTTAACAATTGAATTTTATGAAAATAAACCACCTCATTTAAGAAAAGTATTAATTAAACAATTAGAAGATTTATTTTCAATTATACCGATAATAAGTAATATTGGTTTAAAACATTTATTTTGGAAATCTTTTTTTAGTGTTTTATACACTCCATTGAAATCTCAAAATAATTGTTTTTTAAATACCTCATTTATTACTTATTATCAATTTAAATTTGGTGAAGAAAGTTTAAATAATTCAAGTCCTAATGCAGAAATTCCTATTATTGGTATTTTACCTATTAAATTATTACAACCTCAAATTTATTTACAAAAGATAAATCAAAGTGATTTTGATAATATAATTCTTAATAGTTCTATTCAAAGTGTTAATAAAGTTTTTCAAAATTCAAATAAAACTTCAATTGATGTTGAATATTATTTGAAAAATCTATCTAAATAATTATTAATATTTATTCATTATAGTTATATACAATAATATATTTTCATTTGACTTTTTCTATTGTATTTAAATATAAAATTTTAAATTATTTTAAAAATGAAAAATAAATAAATTGAAATAGAAAAAATAATGATTATATAATGGAATAAAATTAATAAATAACCAAAAATAAATAAATAATTAAATTATATAAAAAAATATTATACAAAAATAACTTTTTAATTTAAAAATATTTTAACATAAAAAAAATAATATTAAAAGAAATTAAAATGGGAGTAGTATGTTGTATATGTAAAAAATATAATATATAACAAAAATAATTTAGTGAATAATTATAATAATAATAATCTAAATGGAGTTTCAGTAGAAAAAAAAATAGAAGAGGCATCATATATAGTAACAAACAATAATACAAATCAATCATTTAAAAAAAATAAAAATATTTCTTCTAATTTTTCAGTACTTTTCCCAAAACTTTCTTCACTAAAAAGAGGTCATTTAGGAAAAAACATCAATAAAATTAAAAGTGGTGAATTTGTTTTACATCAATTATACAATCAAAAAAAAAAATATAGAATTTTAAATTCGTTAAGAGATAAATCAATATCTGAATCTCAATCTCAAAAACATATTTTAAGTATTGAAATAGAATCTTCTATAGAAAATGATGAAAATGAAAATGAAAATAATATTCATACTAAACATATTATGACAAATGAAGAAGAAACTAATTTAAGAAATGCTTTACAAAAACATTTTGTTTTTAGAAATATTACAGAAGAATTATTAAATTCAGTTATTGACGAATTTATATTTTGTACTTTTAATAAAGGAAATATTATTTATAAAGAAGGTGATGAAGGAAATTTTTTTTATGTTATTTCAAAAGGAACAATTGAAGCTTTCGAAAAAGGTAATTTTAAAAAAAAATATAATCCTTGGGATTGTTTTGGTGAATTGAGTTTAATAACTCAACAAAAAAGAGAAGAGACAGTAATTTGTTTAGAAAATGTTGAAGCATTTACTTTTGATGGTACTTCATTTAGAAATGCACAAAAGAGAATAAATGAACAATTATTAAAAGAAAGATTTGATTTTTTAAATAAAATTAGTATTTTTGAATCTTTAGATTCTATTTCTAAATATAATGTTGCACAAAGACAAGAATTAAAAATTTTTCAACAAAATGAAAAAATTATTAAAATTGGAGAAATTGGTGATACTTTATATATTATTAAAGAAGGTTGTGTTTCTGTTAGAATAGGAGAGAAAGAAGTTAGAAAATTAAGAGAATATGATTATTTTGGTGAAAATGCAGTTTTAATTAATACTAAAAGATTGATGGATATTGTTGCTCTTGAAAAAACAGTTTGTTATGAATTATCTAAAGATAAATTAATTGAAGCTTTAGGTAATAATTATATTGATGTTATTTTATTTTGTTTTTTTAAAGATTGTATTCAAAAATCTAAAAATTTAAAAATTATTTTTGGAGATTCAACTTTATATGAATTATTTAAAAATTTTTATATATGTAAATATAATGAAAATGAAAAAATATATGATGAAAATAGTGAAGATTTAAATAAAAAAAATCCAAAAAGAATAATTTTTGTAATTGAAGGTTCAATATATAAAGATGATATTGTAATAGCAGAAAAAGGAAAAGTTATAGGAGAAGAATTTTTTAAAGATATAAAACAATCTATTTTAAATGATTTAAAAGTTTATCCTGATTTATTAACATTAGAAGCTGATATAACTACATTAGCTCAAGTAATGAGAATTGATTTAAATAAATCAAAACCATTAAATTTATTAAATCGATTAGAAAAATTAAGAAAATTAACTTTATTTAAACATTTATCTGAAAAACTTTTAGAATCTCTTGCTTCAAAATTAAAAAAGAAAAAATATAATGATAATGAAATTATTATTTTAGAAGATACAATTACTGATTGTTTTTATTTAATTTCAAAAGGAAGTGTTCAATTAACAAAAAATGGTGTTTATATAAGAGAATTAGAAAGTGGAAGTTGTTTTGGAGAAAATGCAATTTTTTATGCTGAATCAAAAAGAACTACTACAGTAATTGCAATTGGAAAAGTTATATGTTATGTTTTATTAAAAAATGATTTTGATATTATTTTAAATGATCAAAAAATGAAAAATTATTTATTAAAAAAATTTGCTTTACAAGATACATCAATTAATTTAAGTGATTTACATTATGTTAAATTTTTAGGAAAAGGAAAATTTGGTTCTGTATCATTAGTACATAATAAAAAAAATTTATATGCAATTAAAGCAATATCAAGAAAGAGTGTAGATATTAGAAAAATATTAGCAAATTATTTTGTAAATGAAAGAAGAGTAATGTTAACTTTAGATCATCCATTTATAGTAAAAATGGTAAAAAGTCTGAAAAATAATTTATATTGTTTTTTTCTTATTGAATTTGTAAATGGTAAAAATTTAAGTGATTATTTATCAACTCGTTCAAATAAACATAATATATTTGAAACTCAATTTTATATTGGAAGTATATTACTTATATTAGAATATATGCAAAAAAAATTTATAGTACATCGAGATATAAAACCAGATAATATAATGATTGATTCAAATGGTTATTTAAAAATGATTGATTTTGGTACTGCTAAAGTATTAAAAAATTATACTTCTACTATTATTGGTACTCCTCATTATATTGCACCTGAAATATTACAAGGAAAAGGTTATTCACTTACTTGTGATTTTTGGTCAATGGGAATTTGTATGTATGAAATATTTTATGGTTTTTATCCTTTTGGTTCTCATGCTCGTGATGTTATTGAAATTTATAAAGAAGTTATGAATAAAGATGTAACTTATCCTTATGAAAATAATAATAATTATTCTTCTGTTAATGATTTAATTTCTTGTTTACTAACTAAAAAAGTTAATAAGAGAAATTGTAATATTAATAGTTTAAAACAAATGAGTTTTTTTGAAAATTTTGATTTTGATAAATTAAATGATTTTTGTATTGATCCTCCTTATAAACCAATTACAAGTGATATGAATGGGTATTTATCAAATGAATGCCCATTTATTAATATGGTATCATATGATTCAACTTCTAATAATTCTACTCCTCAAAAACCAAAAAAAGAACATATTCCTTCTAATTATAATAAAAATTGGGCTGATGAATTTTAATATTTTTTATAACCTGTTATTATTATGAGTTTTAATTTATTTCATTTTGTAAATTGTAGTTTTTTACTTAAAAGAAGTTTTTTAATTTATATAATTAATGATAATATATATACATAAAAATTTTAATTGATTAATTCTTTTTTTATTATTTATGATATTATCAAGAGACAACAATTATAATATTTAAAATAAATTATACTATTTTAAAGAATTAAAAAAATTTATAAATAAAGGATAAATTTTAGTTAAATTATTATTATTATATTACATTTTATATTAAAATTAAATTTGTTATTCTATTAATTTAAAATTATTAATATATTAAAATTAAAAAAATTTTAAATGGGAAATTATCAAACAATATTATGCTGTCCTCAAAACTCAAATGGAGATACACCAGAGATAGAAAGTATAAATGAAATAAAAGAAGCAAACACAAATTCAAATTTACCATATTTATCAATGGGTTCAAACAAAGGAAAAAATATTTCACATAAAAAACAATTATTTCTTTATTCCCATAATAATGATATTATTAAATCAATTTTTTTAGAAGATGTTGTAAATACTTCATCAATAAATATTAAGAAAATAATTTTTGGTAAAACTTTTTTTTTAGGTTTATTAGAAGATAATAATAATAAAACATATCTTGTTGGTTATGGTGATAATTCAACTGGTCAATTAGGATTAAATGTTAATACAGAATATTATGAATCAAATGAAAATAACAATCCAAAGAATTATTATGATTATTTATTATTAATTAATGTTTTTAAACAAGAAGAAGTAATTTTAGATATATCAACACAAGGAAATTTTTCTTATATTTTAGTAAAAGATACAAAATTAAATAAAACATATATTGTTAAATTTGGTTTAAATGAAGAAGAAATATTAAAACTAAGAACAGTTTCAGTAAAAGAAATAAATCCAATTAAAATAGAAGAATGTTATGATCAAATAATAAATACAATAACTCATATTTGTGCAATGAAATATAGAACAATTTTAACAAGTTCAGATTCAATTTACATAAAAGGTTCTTTATTTAATATGAATTATAATAGAACATATAAATTATTTAAAAAATTTGAAAATAAAACAATAGAAAAATTATTAGTTGGAATAGGACATCTTGTATTAGAATTAAATGATGGTACATTATATACAATGGGTAATAATGAATATGGAGAATTGGGAGTAATAACAAATGATAAAAATAATTTTCACAAAGTAAATTTTTTTTTAGATAAAAAAATAAAAAAAATATCAACTGGTTTCAGACATACTTTAGTCTTATGTGAAGATGGTAATTTATATGCTTTTGGCGAAAATTCTTTTGGACAATGTTTTGGTAAAGATATAAAATGTGAACCTAATATTATTAATGTTGCAAATAATAATGAAAAAATTGTTAATTGTTTTGCGGGAGCTGATTATTCTTTATTAATTACTGAAAGTAATAATATTTATGCTTGGGGAAATTGTGATTTTATTGTTAAAGATGAGTTAAATCAAATTAATGATGTTGAAGAAAAAAAAATGAGATGTATTTCTGATATGGAATTAAAAAATGTTAAAGATATTTTCTGTGGGATTAATCATATTCTTTTTTATACTGAAGTTGATAGTTAAGTTTTTATAATTTTTTTATTTTTTATTTTTAAGCTTTTTTTATTTAAAAATATTTAATGTTTTTATTTTGAAATTTTTATTTTTTATTTTTAATTTTAATTTTAAATTATTATTAGAATTTTAATTTTATTATTGATTATAATTTGTTTTTTGTTTTTTTTTAAAAATGATTTAAAAATAAATTATTATTTTCCAAAAAATATTTTAATATTTCCATATTTATTAAAAAAAAAATTTTAAAAAAAATTAAATAAAAAAAAAAAAATCTTATTTTTTCAAAACTCCATTTTCATATTCTACATGTTCAACCTTATCCTTATCAACAATAACACCTTTTCCATCAAAATAATCATTTTTAAAAAATCCTTCAAATCTTTTTCCACTTTTATAAATCATAACACCTTTTCCATTTTTAACATCATCATCAAAATCACCTTCATATTTTTCTCCATTAGAATAAAATTCAATACCTTTTCCTTTTTTTTTTCCCATTTTCAAAATTACCTTTAAACAAAATTTTCTTTAAATCATTACTATAAATAATACCTTCACCAGAAAGATTACCATTATCATAATGACCAATAAAAACACCAGAAGAAGTACAAAAAGCTCCTCTTCCTTCTCTTTTATTAATTGAATTAATTTGACCAATATATTTCCCATTTTTAGTATTTCCAATTACCCAACTTAAATCTTTATCATTTGCAACTGGTTTTAATTTTAATAATAATTTCATTATTTCTGGTTGAAGTTTTTGTACATTTCCTAATGTCATTTTTGATATGTTTATTGTTGTAAAATGTAATTCTTCTTTTGCTTTTTCTAAACTTAGAGATATTGAATCATAATAAAAATTAACATTTGAATTATTTACTCTTGAAACTGTATCATTTATATATAAATCTAATATTATTTCTGGTTCTTTTAATGGAATATTTTTTATTGCATTTACTTTTGCTTTTAAACTAAAAACTCCTTTTTTTTGTGAATCTATTTCTAAACCTAATACTAAATTATATGATTTTGGAGGAATATACCAATCAAAAGATTCTTTTGGATTATAAGGTGATAATACAAACATATTTTGTAAATGAGAAATATCTTCTGTGTATTTAATATAAGTATCTTTATCATTATATACACAACGATGACCTATTCCAGTATTTTTATATGAACTAAGAAATGATGAAAATTTAGTATTTTCTTTTGGATTATGTGTATTTATTATATCTTGAAGTATTATTTTTTTTAAAAAAGGAAATCCTTCTTTAGAATCATCTACCATTGTTTTTCTTACTTTAAATTTTATACTTGAATCCATTTTAACATAATAATAATCTTCTTTTTTCCCATCTGAATATAATAAATCATGATAAGTATATAATAAATAATATCCTTCTTTTAAATGTTTTGTTATACAACAATTTTCATATGAATTATGATCACCTTCTAAATCAAATAACATTTTATTAGGTTCTTCAGAAGGATTATATTTCATAATTATTAAAAAACAAGGAATTATATTTGAAATTTCTCCTTGATTATAAATATAATTTTTCCTAATAATACTAACACTAAATAATCCATCCTCATCTAAATAAATATTAAAAATATTTCCTTTATATAAATTATCACCAAAAATTTTAAAAGTTTTATTATAAGCTAAATATTGAACATAACAAACATTAGTAGACATAAAATATTTATAATAATCATTAAAACTCATATAAAAAGTACCATCATTCTTATCAACATACTCAACTTGTTTTTTACAATCATCATCCCATAATTTAGATTTATCACTCCAATCACCATTCCATTCACCATAACCCCAAGTATTTCTTAATCTAACAAGTTTAATTAATTCACCATTTTTTCTAATAATATAAGTTCCAATTAAAGTATAAGCATGAACATCAACTAATCCAGTTTCTTTAACATTAAAATTTGTTGAACATGATAATATACAATTTTGACTATCTGCAAAAGTTAATTGTGACCATAATTCATCAATTGAATATTTATTATGTAAAAAAAATTCACTTGGAAATCCAGTTAAAACTTCTAATACTTGATGCATCCAAATATTTGTTATATTATTATATGAACCATATAATTTTGCCCATGCTTTTTCTATTAAACAAACCCAAATTTCATAATTTTTATTTTTGGCAAATACTAATTTTTTAGTATTTTTATTTACGGGAAGATAATCATCAATTATTATTATTTGAAATTCTCCATCAATAAAAAATATTAATTCATATAAACCATTTTGATTAACTGTTTTAGTTTTAAATATTTGAAATATTAAATTAGGATATTTTGATAATGCACCTAAACTTGCAAGAAATGAACAATCATTTAATGTTCCTTGAATTATATCACTTATTTCTATTTTATCTTCAAATAATAAATATTTATTATGACCAAATATTTCAGAAGGTCTTTTCCATTCTATTTGAGATGGATTTATTCTATTTTCTGTATGATATAAATTTGGTATATGTATTTTGTTTTCATTTGAGCCTATTAAAGATGTTTCATTTGGGGGAAATAAATCATCTGTGAAAAGAGTATTTGTTGATTTAGGTGTTTGGTTTTTCCAATATTTTAATTTCCTTCTTTGCATTTTATAATATTTTTATTATTAAAAATATAAATGAATATTGATTTTTTATGTGTTTTTTTAATTATTATTTATTATTTATATTTATATGTCACATATATATTATTATTAATATTAATTTATTGGAATTAATCTATTAACAAATTAAGAAAACTGAACTTTAATTATTTATTTATTTTAAATGGAATTGAAATTATTCTTATAATTATATATTTTATTTTAATCATTTTTATTATTTACTTAATTGATTTAAAGTTTTATATTTACTTTTTAAATTTTAATGACTATAAAAAAGTAATCTTCCTTTAAATATAAATAAAATTTATTTTAGATTATTAATATTATTAAAAAAAATAAAAAAAAAAAAAAA
>JAEEGK010019352.1_pt1 | contig 14615 bp, 11 predicted proteins | sample 8958771 | NCBI WGS metagenome assembly JAEEGK01 (sample SAMN16246547, study PRJNA631951) | gut metagenome | biome: gut microbiome; feature: rumen; material: SC-attached | host: Bos | place: Iran: Karaj | collected 2018-10
TATATATTAATATAATTAGGAAATATTTTATAATAGTAAAAAATATAATAAAAATAAATGGATTCATCTCGAACCCTTTGGATGGGAAATGTCGAAAATTGGATGAATAAGAAATTTATTTTATCTATTTTCGAATCCATAAGTAATAATATTATAACAATTTATAGATATAATTCCAATTAAGATAAATTTATTAATGAAACAAAATAAAAAAGGTTCATGTTTCATTGAATTTGATTCGCCAAAAACAGCTTCAACAGTATTAAAGAAATATAATAATCAAACAATAAATAATATAAAATTAAAATTAAATTGGGTTAATTCTCATAATAATAAAGAACAAAATAAATATACAGTATATATTATAATAATATAAGATATTTATAGGTGGAATAGATAAAAATGTTAAATTAGAAGAATTAAGTGAATTATTTAAAAAAGATTATAAATCAATTATTAATATTAAAATAATTTATGATCAAAATACAAAAATTTCAAAAGGATATGGATTTATTGAATTTAGTGATTATAAAGAATATTTATCAGTGTTAAAAACAAATAAAAAATTAAGAAATTCAAAATTAATTATAAAGTAATATATAATTATAATAAATATAGTGAAGCTAAAGGTAATAAAGAAGAAAATAAAAATAATAAAAAAATGAATAATCTTTTTACAAAAAATATAAATGAATATAGTGAATATATTCCAATGAAAGATAGATTAAAAAAAGATTTAAATTATTCTGCTTCAACATTATCAAGTACAATGAAAGATTCTTCAATTGAAAATTATAGTGAAAATTTTGAAGAATGTTTACAAAAAGGATTTAGAGATATAGCAAAAATGTATAATAATTCTTTTTATAAACCTAAATTATCTTTTCAATGTTGTTATTATTGTAATATTAATAATTATAAAAAAGGTGAAGATGATTATTTAATGAATTTACAATTTAAACAATTAGCTGAATCTCTTTCAAAAAGTTTTGAAAATAATAATTGAAGATTTTATATAAAAATATTATATATATCAAAAAGGGAAATTAATATATTATATATTATATAAACATCTATTTATTTTTTATTAAAAATATAGAAGAAAGAATATGAAAATAATTAAATATATTTATATTTAATTTTTTAAAATTAAATATATTTATATTTGAAATCTTAGTTTCAAAAATTTTTAAAAAAAAAAATTATAAAAATTATGGGTTGTGGAATTCAACATGTTAATAAAATAAATATACAAATTGAAATTTTTATTCCAACAAAAAAAAGTAATGATTCAATAGAAACGAAACATTCTTTTAATAGATTAAAGTTAAATAAAATCTCAAAAAACAATTGGTTAAAAATTATAGATTATTTACAATATCAAGAATTAAAAGAAGTTGCAAAAACAAATAGATTACTAAATTATCTTTCAAAAGATGATAAAATCTTAATCAAATTTTTCAAAAAAAAAAATGATATTATTGATTTTATTACTCCATATAATACAAATACATCTTTTAATGATAATAAATATGTTCAAAATATTATTGATGGCGTTATAAATTAAAATGAATATTTGTTTTATATATAATTTAAAAATAATCAATAAGATTATTTCTTTTGTATATAAGAAAATATAATATTAATACTATTAAATGATATTTATTATTGATAGAATACTAGAATAAAAATAATAAAAATTTAATATAATTATATATTATTATTTTTTATTATTTTTTTTAATATAAAAAATAGAAAAAGAAAAAAAAACAGTAAATTACTTGAATGCAAAAAAAAGGAATTATTTGTGTGAATATGGTGAATTTGAATATAATGATATTTATAATCTTTAAATAAATCAAAATAAATGAATAATGTAAACTAAAAAAATATTCATTTAAATTATTTAAAATAAATCAAATTATTGAAAATTATTTTTTTCTAAAACAATTATTATAGCCACTTATTTAGGAAATTAGAATTTTTTTCTTTATTAATTTTTGAATGTAAATTATTGTTATAAACAATAGAAGTTTAAATAGAACTACTTTAAAAAAAAATATACATGAAATATCTTTAAAACAATTAATTAAAAAAAAGAAAAAAAAAAGAGAATTATGAAAAACTGATAACATTTAATTTTAGAAGAAATAAATATAATCAGAGAAAATTCTAAAAAAAAGAGCTAAGTTAGACAATTAATTTTTCTAAAAAGAATTGAAATAGAAATGTTTATTAAAAAACCACTTAAAAAACATTATATTAATTGAATTATTAAATAAAATTAAAAAACAATTAAAACAAAAATTAATATATTTTTAATAAAATAATTAAAATATTAATATTAAAAAGTTATAATTATATTAATCTTAGAGTTAATAATAAAACCAATATTAATCATCTTCTTCTATTCCCATTATTTTTTTAAAATCATCAAAATCTAATCTATCAGGTCGATAACCGTCTAAATTTTTTCTAATTTCTTCTTCATTAATAAGTAAATTCATAGAATTACACATATTAATTAAATTATCAATAGAAATATAATCATTTTTACTATTATTTTCTTTCAAATAATTAAAAACAACCCATAAATTTTCTTCTTTAGTAAATTTATAAGTTGAAATCATAGCAGCTAAAAATTCAGTATAATTAACTTCTCCATCTTTATGAAAATCTAATCCTTCCCAAATATCTTCTAATTCTTTTTCATCAATTTCAATTCCTAAATGCTTAAATCCTTTTCTAATTTCAACCATACTTAAATTACCTGAATTATCAGTATCAAAATCATTAAATAATTGTTTTAATTGTAATATTTCTTTTTCATTATGAATTTTAGCTAAGAAATAATATATTTCTTTTTGTAATGCATTTTTTTTAGCAAATTCTTTTAAAGTTCCTAAAGTATCTCTATTAATTAAATGACTATCTCTTTTCTTATAATGTTTTTTAATCCAAGGATGATCTATAATATCACTTGCAGAAGGTCTTTTATCAGGATCTTTAACTAATATTTTTTTAACTAAATCTTTTGCTTCTTCAGAACATTCACAATCATCTAATAATTGAGTATTGTAATTCCCTTCTTCAATCATTTCAAAAACATCATATTCTTTAGAATTTACAAAAGGAAATTTATCAGTTAACATTAAATATATTATTATTCCTACTGACCAAATATCACTTTTTGGAGAATATTTCCCTTTTATCATTTCTGGTGCCATATAATATGGAGTTCCAACTGTTTTATTATCTGTTTTTTTTTGAGTTGCTAAACCAAAATCTATTAATTTTAAAGATGAAAAATCTTTTTTATCACTAAATAATATATTTTCTGGTTTTATATCTCTATGTACTATATTCTTATTATGAATAAAGAATAAAGCTTTTACTAATTGAAATATTATATTTGACATATCTTGTTCGTCAAATCCTGTATAATTTTTAACTGAAATTACTTTAAATAAGTTATCTCCTTTTAAATATTCCATTATAATATGAATATAAAATTCATCTTCAAAAGTTCCAAAATAATTTACAATATTTGGATGATCTAATTCACTTAAAATATCGACTTCTGTTTTTATAAGTTTAAATTCATAATATGGGATATTTTTTTTTTTTAACGTTTTAATTGCATATAATAATGATTTATCATTTTTATCTCTATATAATCTTACTTTACCAAAAGCTCCATTACCTAACATATATATTAATTCGAAATTTTTTCTTATATCAGCTCCTGAATATTTACTTATTTTACCTTTCTCTTTTTCTTTTTTTGTTTCTGCTGATGAATTTGAGCATCCCATTTTAATTTATATAATTTATTTAATTATTTATAAAATTAGTTCAACACAAAAACAAAGGATGTTAAAAAAGTATTTGAAAAAGTCTAAAATTTAATTGACTAATTTCTTTCAAATACAATAAAAATAAAAAAAAACAAAATAATAAAAAAAAGATTTAAATAATATATATAATAATTAAAAAAAATAACTGGTAATAAAAATGTTAATAGACACAGGAATAGATGAACATATGAAATCAATATCAGCTTTTAATTGTGTAAGTATAAGTATAGAAGAGCAAATAAAATTAAAAACAACACTTGATCAATTAAAATGTGATATTAAAGCAGATGAAATGTTATTTTGGGGAAAAGTATTAGGAGCAGAAAAAGATTATTATATAGCATTAGCAATATATTATAAAGGATATAAATTTCCAAAAAAAAAATTTTATTTTTGTTCATCTTCAACTTTTTCTTTTAGTGAATTACCAGAAATTCAATCACATCATTTAAATAAATTTTCTAAATATAATACATATTTCATAGGAAATCCAGATGTAATATTAGAAAAATTTTCAGATAAACAAAGTATAAATATAGAAGAACAAATGGGAGATATATTTAAACCAAATTTAAAATTAAAAAATTTAACTGAATCAGATAGATTATCTTTTGTAGTAAGAACAATAGAACATGATACTTCAATTGTTCCTTTAGGAGCTTTTAAAATGTTACCAATAAATGAAATAAGAAGAAATGATTTATTTGAAGGATTATCAAGTGATGAATTAGGAAAAATAGAAAATTATTTTCATTTTAGAAAAATAGAAAGTCAAAATAAAAGAGATATGATTGATATGGGAAAAGCTGTATTTGATTTTTCTTTTTTAGATTGTTTATCAGATGATAATTTAAAATGTGCTTGGAGCATTCAAACTGATTCTGCTAAAACTGTTTCTAATATTAGAAGTTTAGTTTGGCCTGGTTATTTTTCTTATCATAAAGCTAATACTAATTTATTTGGAAGTGTTTATATTGGATTTGGTATTAAAAATATGGATATTCCTTTTATGCAGCAATAAAAAATTTTTTTTAAAATTTTTACTTTTTTTTAAATATTTAAATGTTTAAATTACATTATTTTTAATTTTATGAGTTTTAATTTTTTTTTTTAATTTTGAAAACTATACATTTATATTTATATTATATATAATTTTTTAAATATTAGAAAAAAACTCAATAATTGTTTTCTTCAGTATGATTATATAAATCAGAATATTTTTTTTTTTCTTGATTTAATTGTTCTTTCATATTTTTATCACAAGTAATAATTTTTAATTTATCTGAATATATTTCTGTTCCTTTTTCAGGTTTTACGGTAACTTCTTTTCCATAAAAAATCCAAATATCATCACAATTTCTAAAAGAAGTTACTCTTGCTTTAATTGAAGCTTTTGATTTTTGAATTTTTGATAATTCTTCACATATACATTTATCAAATATTTCCATTGATTTTTTTACCATTTCATCAGATAAGTTTTTTTCTTTTTGTAATTCATTTAAAACTTCTTGTAATGAATTCCCTAAAGATGATTGTCTATATAAAGCTAAAGACATTTTTTAATTTAATTTAAAGTTTAGTGTTTAAGATTAAATAATTAATGGTTAATTGAAATTTTGATATTATTATTAGAAATATTTTTTCAAGTTTTTAATTTGATTTAAGTTTTTAAATTATCTTAATTTTTGGTTTTTCAACATTAATTTTTTCTTTGTATAATTTTTTTCAGAATAATTTTTTCATCTACTCTTTTATTATGTTAAATCCTCTTTATTAAATACTTAACAATAAAATAAAAAGATATTTTGCAATTTAATTATCAAGTTTTATTTTATTGTTTTTACTTTTTATTTAATTCTTCATAAATTTGATAAAGTAAATTGATTTTTTTTCAATAGTATTTCGTTTGAAATAATTAAATTTATATTAAGATATAAATAATGTTTATACCAAGATTTAACAATTTTTTTAATAATTTTTTTAAAAAGAAATATTTAGATTATAAATTATAATTAAATCAACATTTTTAAAGTTTTTTTATTTTTCTAATTTCATCAATAGTTATTAAAAATACATAATCTAATTTACTCTAAGTCAAAAAAATTTAATTCAAAAGCAAAAAAAGATATAAATAAATGATTTTAAAAATAAAAATAAAAGTTGAATACAAAATTTGTACTAAAAAAATAATAATTAAAATTAATATATCAATTATACAATTTTCTTTAATAAAAAAATGTCAAATAATAATGTAAATTCCCTAAACAATTCAATAAAATCAAATAAAAAGCAAAAATGTACACATAATAAGATTATAAAATTAGAAAATAAAATATATTCTTATTGTCAAAATTGTGGTGGAATAATAATGAAGCAAAATTTAATAAATTATTTTATATCAAAACCTTTTACAATGGAAAAAAAATTAAATGAAGATCCAGTTCAATTATTTCATATAATGAAAAAAAGAAGTCCAATAACAAAAGAACAAAAATCAATTCAAGCTAGTTATTTAAAAAAAAGGAAATCTATAATATCAGATTTACAAAAATTAAGTATTAAATTAAAATATTCAGATTCAACATTTTATAGAACATTATATTATTTAGATAATATATTAAGTACTGTTACAGATATAAGTACAAAAAAATTAACTTATTTAATAATAGCTTTTTTCTTAATTAGTGGAAAATTTAATGAAATAGATATATTTGAACCTAATTTAAATGATTTTTTAGATTTTAGTGATAAATTTAAAATATCAATTGATGAAATATGTAAATATGAAATGATGGCTTTACAATTAATTGAATATGATGTGATTGTTTATTCTACTTATGATTGGTTAATAGTTTTATTAAATAATGGTTTTATTTTTGAAAATGAAATTAAAGATATAGATGCAATTCCTATTAATAATATATATAATTATGTTAAAAAATGCTTAGCTATGATTACTTCAAGATCTTTTTTTACTAAATATCATCCTTTACAAATTGCTTTTAGTTTAATACATCATGGAAGAGATAAATATGTTAGTGAAGGAAATGAAAAATATTTAAAGTTTATTCAAGATGTTTATGATATTAAATTTTCTGATTATGAAAATTGTTATAATGAAATTTCAAAAGAATTTTCAGAAACAAAGAAAAAAGATAAAGAAAAAAAATCAAAGAAAAAAAAAAGAAATGATGATAAAGAAAATCTATCTTTACCTAATCCTTTATCCCAATCTGTAGACAAAAAAGTTTATTCAAATACTCAAGTATCATTAAATTCATTAGAAAAAATAGATAATCAAAAAATAATATTTACTGAAGAAAAAGAAGAAGAATATAAAAAAGAAAGAATTTCAGTTAAACATATGTCAACTAAATTTGAAAATACTCTTGATTTTAATAAATTAAATAATTCAGCTAAAAGTAAAAATAGTTTTGTTAATGATGTTGATAAAATTAATTCAATTGGTATATTTGGTGATAATCATTCTTATGTTAGAAGAGATCATAAATTAACTGGAACTATTATTAATAATGATAAAGAAAAAATTCAAATTAAACAAAAAATTCATGAAAAAAGAGAATCAAAATTTAAGCCTAATAAATAATATAATATTTTTATTTATTTATATCATATATATTTAATTTTATTTTATAAAAAAATATATAATATTTCAAAATAATTTTGCTGATTAAAGAAAAAGCATTTTTTTTTTTTTTTAAAGTGTAACATATGATAACTTATTATTATTATTTATATTTAAATTTCATTAATTATAATTTACATTATTAGTAGAATTTAACTTTTAGATTTATATCTCAATTCTTTACCTTTTTAAGGATAATTATAATATTCATTCTTACCATTATAAAGATAACAATCATTATTATTATTACTATTTAAAATACTGTATTTCGGAATTCTTAAATAATTTTTTCTTTTTGTTTCAATAGTATTATTATTTAAATGATATTAGCTATTTTATAAATATAAAGAAAAGAACAATTAGATTATATTACAAATGAAAAAATATAAATTGTTTATTAAATAAATATTTAATTAATAGAGTAACATACTAAAAATAAAAAATTAATAAACAAATTTACTGAGTAACGGTAATATTACCAGATGTAATTTTCGGATATTTTATCTTTTTTTTTTTTTGAAATGATAAAGCAGTAGCACTTATACCTCTATTTTTTTTTTTAATATTTATTTTTTTAATTCTTCTATTTGTAATTGAATTTGTGTAATTATGACCATTAAAACTATTATCAGAAGAAACACAATTTTTAAATGTATTTTTTTTAAAATCTTCTCTTTTTGGAGACGAATTAGAAAAAACAGGAGAATAAATTTTGATATTTAATTTCTTTTGATATTTATTTTGTATCTTATCAAAATCTTTATAATTTTCAACAATTGATTTTTTATGGAATAATTCTAAATTAATTTTATGTAAATCAAACATAGTTTTATAAGTATTTTCTTTTTTTTCTAAACTCCCTGATTTATAACCAAAGAAATTTTTTTGTATTTTAATTATTTTTTTTTTAATCTCAATATCAGGATGTTTATTATATTCATTTTCATCAATGAAAGTATCATCTAAAACTTGAATTTCTTCAAATTCATTTTTTTGTTTTGGAAAATGAATTGCTCTTTGTGCTCTTCCTTTTCTAACAATATTTTTAAAAACTTGACTCATTCCTTTATTAAATCGTTTTTGTACTTTATTTCTATTATATTCTTGTAGTAATTCACTTAAAACATTTTTTGTATTTTTTTTCCTATTTACTAACCTTATATCTATATTATATTTTGTTCTGTTTTTTTTATTCCAATCATCATGTTTAACTAAATCACTTGTATAATTTGTTAAATCTAAAAATAGTTTCATTTTTAATTTATCAAATAATAATCTTGTTTCTCTTATTCTTTTATTTTCTTTTTCATATATTTTTCTCTTTTTTTCATTTCTTTTTTTCTCTTTTAAACTTTCATATTCAAATTTATCTTTTTTTTTTACTTTATTCTTTTCATCATTTCTTTTTCTTAATGCACTTAAATATCTTTCTAATAAAACTTCAATATCAATTCCTTGATCAAGCATATTATTTATTTCTTTTGAAATATTTTGCTTAAGTAATTCTTGTTTTTTTTGGTTATTTGATATTTTATTATTTTTATTTAAATTCTCTTTTAATCCTAATTGTCTTTTTTTTTCTTCTTCTTCAATTTCTTTTGATAAAGAAGAAAAAACTATTATTTCCATTTTTTTATTTAAATTTTGAGATTCATTTTTTTCTTGTGTATTAGATGCCATAATTGCAATATCAATTATAAAATTATTATAAATATAATTTATTTTTCTAAAAAATTTCATTATAAGTTTTAATACATTTTTATAATCTTTTAATAAAAAAGGCTTTGTTGAACTATATTTTTTTATTTCATTTATATCTTCTTTATTATTAAATAAATTAAAAATATTTTCTAATTCATTTTTGGAAACAGATTTTTCTTTTATTTTCAAGTAAAAAAATAATGTTGATTGTATCATTTTTTCAAATTGATTATTATAAATATCCATAAATCTAATAATTCCTTTAATCAAATTTTCTTTTTTATATGCATTTTCAATTGATAAAATATTACTTTGTTTTTCACCATTTATTTTAACTAATTTTTTTATGAATTCTGGCTCATCAAATATAATTCCTTCAGATTCAAGTTTTTCTTTAATTAATTCTTTAATTGTTTTTATTTCTTTTCCATCTTTGCTTATTTTTTGCTTTAAATTTATTAAATCATTTAACATTCTATTTATTTTATTATATTTTGATTGAAAAATTAAATTTTGTTGTTTTACATGAATAAATACTTCTTCTAAACTAGATAATTTATGTATTTTTTGGATTAAATTTAATTTTAAATAATTTGAAACTTTTTCCTTTATTAAAGCTTTAATGTCTTGATAAATTTTGAAATTTCTTTTTTTTTCAAAAGGTAAAATTTTTTGTCTTCTAAGAATTTTTTTTCCTAATTTATTTAAATATTCTTCTGTTTCTCTCATATTTTGCCTTAAATCATTAAGAGAAAATTCTTCTTTTGCTAAAATATTTTTTTTTTCATTTTCTTCATTTTCAAAAAAAACATGAGATTTTAAATTAAAATTATTCATAGTATAAAATAAATTCTCTTGTGCTTTATCTTCATTTTCAATTTTATTTTTAATAACAATATATTTATCATATTGCTTTTTTATAGAAAAGCATTCAATTAATTCTTTTTGTAAATTTTTTTTTAAATTAATATTTTCATTTTGAAGTTCAATTTTAATACTTTTATAAATTTCTAAAGTCTGATTAAAAGTTTCAATTTCATTTTCTAAATTATTTTTTTCATTCTCTTTTTCTTTTATTTTTCTATCATTTGGAATAATATTAATATTTTTAAATAAAATTTCATTCATTTCTTGATTTAATGAATCTAAAATATTTTGTTTATTTTTAATTATATTTTCATTATCATTTATTTTTCTCTTATTTTTTTCTCTTTCTTTTTCATAATAAAATATTGCTTTTTTTAAATTTGTATATTTTGGTTGTTCATCAACTAAATAATCCATTAAATCCTTTTTTTCTTTAGAATATTTTTTTTCATTTTTTATTAAAAAATATGATTTCTTTTCTGAACTTTTAAATGTTAATTTTCTTTCTTCTTTTATTTTATTTATTCTTGGATTTGGACTTATGCTTTTTTTGTCTTTTATATGTAATTCTGTTATTAGAAAATTTGTCATTTTTTTCTAAGTTACTTAAATTTTAATTTTTATTTTTCAATAATTATTAAAAATCAACTTAATAATCTATTTAATTTGTTTTATATTTATTTGCTTTTTTTAACTTATTTATTTTTAATTAATAATAAATAATAAAAAAAATGAAATAAAAAAAATTATTAATATCCGTTGATTTTTTTTCTTAAATAAAAAAAAATAAAAAATAAACTAAATAAAATTTTATTCTGTTCCAAGATTAATTTTATCTTTATTTAAATTTTGATCAACTTTATTTAAAACATTTCTAAATTCTTGAAGAGCTTTTAATTGATCATCAGCAAAAGGATCATTAATATCATAATTAAAATTAGTATTACTAAAATTATTATTACTATTAATATTAGAATTAGGATTATTAGAACTTCTTAAAATAGAAGAATTAGGATTATTTAAATTATAATTTTGAGGTAAATTATTATTAGGATAATAAGTATTATTTTTTCCTCTTAAATTACTATTAAATCTATTTGGACTATTTTGTAATATAATATTTTCATTATAATCTAAATTTGTAGGATTATTTCTTAAAGGTAATTTTTCTTTATTATTTTTTTCATTTTCTTTTTTTACTTTATTGTAATCTTCATTTAATTTTTTATTTTCTTCAATTAATTTAATATTTTTATCATTTAAATCTTTAATTTTCTTATTTAAAGAAAATAAAATAGATTCAAAATATTTTACTTTATCAATGAATAAATCATTTGCTTCTTTAACTCCATTATTAAATTGTTCATAAGCAAATCTTAAATCATTATTTTGTCTTATTAAATCATCTCTTTCAAAAATTAATTGATCAACTTTATTTTTTGTTTCATTAGCTTGATATAAATTTTCTTCTGAATTTACATTTAATTCTTCATTTTTTAAATTTAAATTTTCTTCAATTTCTTTATTTTTTTTCTCTAATTTTTTTATTATTTTTTCCTTTGAAATTATTATATTTTCATATTCTTCTATTTTTTTATTTAATTCATTTAATAATTTCTTTAATTCAATATTTTCTTCAGAAATTAATTTTGTTTTTTTTTCTAATTCACTAACTTCTTCAATCATAATATTTGAATATTGATTATTATTATTAATATCATTCATATTAATATTATTATTATTATTTAAAGTATTTAAACCATTTTGTAAATTTAATATAATTTTATTTTGTTGTGAAATTTCAGAATTTTTTATTTTTGTTAACATTCTAATTTCATTTTCATGTTCATTTTGAATTTCATTTATTTTATTTTTTAAATTTTTATTTTCAAATTCTAATTTAGATTTTATTATTGAAATATCATTTAATTCTTCTTTTAAATTATTAAATTGATTATTTAAATTATTTTTTTGATTAATATTAATTTGACTATTCATTAAAGTTTTATTTTTTTGATTTAATTCTGCAATTTTATAATTTAATTCTGTATTTTCTTTTTCTAAATCATTTATTTTATTTTCATATTGATCATTCTTTAATTTTAAATTATCTAATATTGATGTTGTATCTCTTATTGTATTTTCTTTTAAAGATAAAGATGATGATAATTTTATTTTTTCTTTTTCTAAAGAAAAATTTAAAGATTTTAATGATTCTATTTCTATTTGTTGAGATGCTATTTTTTTCTCTAAATTTTTTATATATGTTTTCATTTGATTAAATGTTTCATCTTGATTTATTTCTGAAGAATAATTCATTGATATTGGAGATAATTTCATTTTTTTTATAAATTTATTTTAGATTTTTAAAAAAATTTATTTTATTTGTTTTTCCATGGTGAAGAAAATTTTATAATTTTTTTTTTTTAAAAAATTAAATAAACCATAAAATAAGTATTCTTGGTCTATTCAAATATCAATTAAAAAAGAATTTTAAATCTTTTAAATTAAAAAAATAACTTTTACTTCATATCTCTTTCTCTTTTATAAAATATTATATTTATTATAAATAACTTTAGAATAATTTAAAGTACTTCTTTTATAATAATTATTTTTGAAAAAATTACTTTTCAATTAAGAAAATATTATTATTGAGCATTAGTTTACTTTCTAATTTACAATAATCATCACAATTTTGTTAAAGATTAATTTTTAAAATTAATTATTAATTAAAACTTTTTTTGATTTAACTTTTTTTAATATAATTAAAATCTGAATGAACAATATTAAAACTAAATAAAATGGATGCAATGATTTCATTTGAAGATAGTGTGAATGACTCCCTTAATAATGATAGTGAATCAATGGATACGTGCATAATGAATTATTTTTTATTTGAAACCAAGCCTGAAAATTCATTCGATATTGATATGAGCATATTCAAGAAAAATATTGATTCAACAGATGATAACTCAGATAACAATAATATCATTTCAATTCCTGACAATCAATTTAAAAAAGAAAAGGATATAAATAAAAAAGAAAATGAAGAAAAACATATGAATGATATTAAAGAGGAAAGTGAATTGAAATACAATAAAGATGGAACTTTACAAAAAAAAAGAGGAAGAAAAAAATTAAATGAAGAAGTAAATGAAGAAGATATTATTCATAAAAAAACAGATAAGGATAATATTATTTATAAATTAAAAACACATGGTGTGAATAGTGTTTTTGATTTCTTAAATAAATTACTTATAAAAAATGGTATTCCTTTTAAATTTCAAAAAATAAAAGGTAAAATAGTAAAAGATGGAAAAAGAAATTCAAATTTAGTTTTTTTAAAAAAAAAAATTTCTGAAATTTTAAAAATGGAAAGATCAGGTAGATATCGTCGTAAAAATATACAAAGTAATGAAAATATTATCGAGCTAATTGAATTGAAGAAAATTAATGAAATTATTAAAATTTTAGAAATGCGTTTCATTGATTTTTTTCAAGATATTTATATGAAAAAAAATAGTGAAGAATTAGAAACTGAATATGGAGTCAAATGTGACTTTTTATTTCTTGAAACAACTTTTGATAAAGATAAAACAAAAAATGAAGAACAGAAAAAAATTATGTCTGAATTAAATGAATATGGTCTGATTCAATATTTTGAGAAAATTATACCAAGAAATCCAAAAAAAAAAAAAATCTTAATGAGTAGTGGTTGATAATATTAATATTTATAAAAAATTATTTATAATATTTTTTTGAAATAATTTAAATTAAATATTTAAATACTTGAACAATAATATTTACATTAAAAAAGAATATTTACTAAATTTTTACTTTCTTAAATGCAATTTTTTTGCATTTTGAAAATCATAAAAAATATCTTAATATATATTCTTATTGAGAAAAAACAATATGTAATCTTTTTTTAATCCTTTATTATTTAAAGGATTTTTATTTTTAATTTAATATATTATAATTATCCTCATATTATTTATAATTTTATTTAAATTTTTAAACAAATCTTCAATTGTATCATTTGTTGGAATAACAATAATATCTGATTCTTCATTATTATTTTCTGAAATTTTTGAAATAATTGTTGAAATACAAATTTCTGTATTTGAATCACAAATTTGAAATCTGATGAAATTAAAATTCATTCTCTAAAAAATTAATTTCAGTATCTCTATCATATTCAAAAAATATATTTTTCCAATATAATCATTTATTTTATGAAAACATTAAATTTAATTTTATTACAATTTTTAATATAATAATTTATATAATAATATTAACTTTTTCATTTTTTGAAAATTTTTAACATTAAAATTTGGGGATGGGGATTGGGGATTGGGGATTGGGGATTGGGCCCAATCCCCAATCCCCAATCCCCAAATTAAACAAAAAATTCATGAAAAAAGAGAATCAAAATTTAAGCCTAATAAATAATATAACATTTTTATTTATTTATATCATATATATTTAATTTTATTTTATAAAAAAATATATAATATTTAAAAATAATTTTGCTGATTAAAGAA
>JAEEGK010019357.1_pt1 | contig 14612 bp, 9 predicted proteins | sample 8958771 | NCBI WGS metagenome assembly JAEEGK01 (sample SAMN16246547, study PRJNA631951) | gut metagenome | biome: gut microbiome; feature: rumen; material: SC-attached | host: Bos | place: Iran: Karaj | collected 2018-10
TTATTAAGTATTAAGTCTAATTTTTAAAATTAAAAAATAAATTATATATGGGATTATTTCGTTCTGATAAAATTTTACATTTAAAAATTAGAATGCCAGGAGAAATAGAAGGAGCAATTAGAATAATGGATGCATTTGGTCGTTTAGAATTTGATGTAATTGAATTTATAGATTTAAATAAAGATGATTTAGAAGCAAAAAAAAATTTTGGACCAATGATAAAAAGATGTGAAAATTTAGAAATAAAAATAAATAATATAATAAAATATGCAAATACTTTTCATCAAATAATTTATAATTATATTAAATATGAAGATTTTATTAATGATTTAGATTATGATATTAATATAAGGGATTTGTCATTAAATTCATATTTTGATTTTATTGAAAATGAAATTTTAGAAGGTGAAAGAAAAATTTTAGATTTAATAGAAGCTTATGAGAAAATAAAAGAAGATTTAGTAATTGAATTAGAAAAAAAAGTAGTTTTTGAAAAATATTTTAATGTAACTGGAGGATTAAATAATAATAATATTGATATTATTAATCCTAATAATTCTCTTTTACATTTAATGGGAATAATTAAATCAACTGATGAAATAAAAATGAATAGGATGGTTTTAAGAGCTTCTAGAGGAAGAGCAATGATTACTTTTTTTGATTTCATTTATCCTTCAAATTTAACTTTTGATTTTACAAAAAATGAAAAAGTTGAAAAAAAAATATTTATAATATTTTATCCTAATGAAGGAAGAGAATATTTATTAAAGAAATTATTAATGATATGTGATGTTTTATTTGCAAGTAAATATAATCCACCTGAAGATAATAATAGAAATAATGTATTAACTCAATTAGAATTAACAATTAAAGAAAAAAAAGAATATTTAATTCAAGCAGAAGGTTCAATTAAAAATTTTTTAAGAGAAATATGTGGAAATGAAGAAAAACCAGGAAGATTAAGTTTATATAAATTATATACAAAAAAAGAAAATATGATATATACAAATTTAAATAAATGTATCATGAGAGAAAATTTTATTGATGGTGAAGTTTGGGTTCTATCCAAATTTAAAGATATGTTAATTTCAATTTTAAATTCTGGAGTTTCAAAAGATGAAAGTAAATCATTAGGAACATTTATAGATATATATGATGATAAGTTAATAATTAAACCAACATATATTTTTTCAAATGATTTTTTATATCCTTTCCAATTAATTGTTAATACTTATGGAATTCCAAGATATCGTGAAATAAATCCAGCTTATTTTAATATAGTTACTTTTCCCTTTTTATTTGGAGTAATGTTTGGTGATATTGGACACGGTACTATTATTTTTGGTTTTTCTTTATATTTAATTTTTAATGAAATGAAAATCAGAAAAGACAAACAATCTATTTTCAAATATTTAATTAAATTTAGATATTTTTTACTTTTATTAGGATTAAGCTCTATTTATTGTGGTTTATTATATAATGAATTTTTATCTATTCCCATTCCTATTTTTAAATCTTGTTATTATAAATTAGATAATGGAGAGTATGCTAAAAAAAAAGATTGTGTTTATCCTATAGGAATGGATCCTAAATGGTTTATTTCAGATAATGAATTACAATTTTTTAATTCATTTAAAATGAAATTTAGTGTAATTTTTGGTGTTTTTCATATGATATTTGGAATATGTTTAAAAGGTTTAAATGATTTAAATTTTAACGATTGTTTATCTTTTGTATTTGAATTTATACCACAATTAATTTTTATGACTTTATTATTTGGATATATGATAATATTGATTTTTACAAAATGGAACACAGATTATTCAAATGATTATTCTAAAGCTCCAAGTATAATAACACAATTAATAAATATATTAATTAAAAAAGGTTCTGTTGATGATAATCCTTTATGGGGATCTAAAAGTAATAATGGTAAATATACTCAGGAGAATTTTCATACTTTTATTATAGTTGTCTTAATTATTTTAATTCCTATTATGATTTTTCCAAAACCTTTTTTAGAATATAAAAAATATAAAAGATTAAAAAGAGGAAGTAATAGATTACATTTAGTTGGAAATGATGATAATAATGTTATTGAGAATAATAATAATATTAATAATGATTTAGTTGTTCATGTTAGTCAAATAAAAGTTGAAGGATTAGAACAAAAACAATTCACTGATTTTTTTATTAATCAAATTATTTCTATTATTGAATTTGTTTTATCTACTGTTTCTAATACTGCTTCTTATTTAAGATTATGGGCTTTGTCTTTAGCTCATGTTCAGTTAACTCAGGTCTTTTTTGAAAAAAGTTTAAAGGATAATTTAGTTGATGGAGATTTCTATTTTGGATTAGGTTTTATTACTGTTTTTATTGGATATTTTATTTTTGCTAACATTAATTTTTTCGTTTTGATTTTAATGGATTTTATGGAATGTTTTCTTCATACTTTAAGATTACATTGGGTTGAATTTCAAAATAAATTTTATAAAGCTGATGGTTATTCTTTTGTTCCTTATTCTTTTAGATATTTGGTTGATGATGATTCTTAAATAAAGTTATTATTAAAAATAATTTAAATTATTTAATAATTAAATATCAATTTTTAAATTATTTAAAAAAACTGTTTTCTTTTATAAATTTGAGATTTTTATATTTTATGTTTATTATTATGATTAATTAATTTAATAATAACAATTAAATTAATATTTAAATAACTTCATCTATTTTTTTGATAATTTTAAATATAATTAAAGCTTTAATATTATTCTCAAATTTTTCGAGAAAATGTAAAAAAAAATTTATATTTCTTATTAAATTTAAGTTAAAAGTTAATTTAAAAAAATAAAAAAATTTTTAAAAATTAAAATCAGAAAAAAAATCACAAAAATGAAAGATGAAAATGGAGGAAATTTATTTGAAATAACTCCATTACCAATAGACATAACAGCAGAATATAATTTTAAAACAGTAATAATAGGTGAAACTGGAGTAGGAAAAAGTAGTATTATATCAAAAGGAGTAAATAATATTTTTAATGAAGATTATAAAGCAACTATATGCTTTGATCACACTTGGAAAAATTATAAAGTAAATAATTCAAAAATAAGAATTCAATTATGGGATACTTGTGGACAAGAAGTTTATCATTCTTTAATTAAAAATTTTTATAAAAGTGCTTTATGTATTTTTTTAGTTTTTTCCATTGAAAATTTAGAAAGTTTTAATAAACTTTCTTTTTGGATTAATGAAATAAAAGATAATATAAATGAAGGTATTATTATTTTTTTAATTGGTAATAAAAAAGATAAAGAAAAAGAAAGAAAAATTGAAAAAGGTATAATTGATGATTTTATTAGTCAAAATAAAATTGAAAAATATATAGAAACTAGTGCTGCCACAGGAGAAAATATAAATTTATTATTCGAAAGTGCAGTAAATGAACTTTATTTAAGATTTGTTATTCCATTAATAAATGGTGTAAATACTGTAAGTTCTCTTTTAAATACTTCTAATTCTATCATTGGAAATGATAATGAGAATACTTCTTTGAATGAAAATATTATTTTAACTGAAAATGATAATTGTAAAATTTGCAATGGGTGTAATTGTTAAACATATTTTTTTTTGGTTATATATTTTATTTATTTCTTATAAAATTAAAATGAATAAAAAAGATAATCAATTAAAGAAAAAATATAAAATTAAAAAGTCAATTAACTTTTTAATAAAAATCTTGAAAACTATTTTTGTGAAAATAAATATAAATAAAAAAATTGATTTATTTACTCCTTTTAAAAAGATAAATTAAAAAAATTAACATTTAATATACTCTTTTTGAAAAAAAAATATTTAAAAAAGAAATCATGATAATAATAGATTTAAAATTTTAGTTTAAGAAATAAAAAAGTTAGTATTAAAGAAAAAATTCTGGACTAATAAAATAAAAAAAGAAGAAGCTGAAATATTAATTTCACAAAAAATGAAAAGAATAAAATAAAAAATTAAAAAGAGAAAAATAAAATAAAACACAAACATAAATTTGAATTTTCTAAATTCGTAGAGAAATAAATAACTAATAATACAAATTCTTTCAATTAAAAATAAGATTTGAAAAAATTATTTGATATTGATTTTATTTTTGAAATTTTTATAATATGTTAAATAAAAAAAATTTAAATTAAAAAATGAATAATCAAATTAAATTAATTTAAATTTTAATTAATTTAATGGATAATCAACAAGAAAATATAGAAATTACAGAGGAACAAATAAAAGAATATTTTGAGTAAATTAATAATAAATAAAAAATTATAGTATAATAATGAAATTTGAATCTTTTGGAAGTTCACCAGAATTTACAACTCCAATTCAAAATTTTTTATTTGAAAATTGTTCTAAATTAGAAATTGCAAAAGAATCTGGAGAACAAAGTTTAAGTAATTATTCTCTTTTTCAAAAATATTCTGAATTAATGGATAAAACTTTAAATATATTTTTAGAAGATCAAAAATTAAGTCCTGAAAAATTTGTTTTTGCTTGTCAATTTGCAAAAGAAGAAAATTTACCTTGTTCGTTTCTTGATTATGTTTTATCTTCTATGGAATATGATGAATTTTATAATTTAATGTTAGATTATAAATTAATGGGAGAAAAAGATTTAAAAGATGATTATGAATTATTTCCTGAAGAAAAAAAAGGGTAAAAAGGTCATATAAAAAAAGTTTATATTTTTAAAATTCAAAATTTATATTGCACATGAAAATTTAAATAATTTTTATTTTAAAAATTTTTAATAAATTAATATTTATTTATTATTTATATTTTTCTTTTTTCTTAATTAATTTTCAAATTAATTAAATTAAAAAATATATTTTTTTATTTATTTATTTTTACTTGTTTCTTTTAATAACCACTTAATTTCTAATTTTCTTCAATTAAATTTTTCTTGTTTTTCTTTAAAAAATGATTTTCATATTATTTTGACCTTTCTTTATTTTAGTTTTTCTTTTATTAATTCTTTTATTCAATTTTCATCTTCAGAAAATTTAAATTATAATAGGCAATTATTTCTTTGACCAATAAATGAGTGGAAGAATATATATTGTATTCATTTAAGGTAAACCTAACTTAAATTGCAGTAAACATATTATTTTTTTCTTTATTATTTCTAATATTTCTCATTGTAAAAGTGGGATATTATTAATTAACTTTATTCACTTTTTTCATTTTCTTTATCTGGAAATAAAAAAGATTAAGGATTTAATTTTAAATACCACCCAGTTCATTAATTTAAATATATAATAATGAACCAATAGCTTTAAAATCATATATTCTTTTTGAAAATTAACAAAATTATAATTAAATCTGGAAATATTTTATTTTTTTTCATTATTTTAATTTGTTATAAATTTAAATTTTAATTTAATGAATCAAAAATTTAAATATAAACCACCTTCTTCTCCAAAAGGAAAATATTATTCCGATCCATTAGGACCTTCAATCCCACTTTCAAATAATATAGGGGAAAATAAGGATAATTTATATAATAAAATAGATTATTTTTCAAAACAATCAAATTATAATTCTGATAGATATTTAAGAAATAACAAAAGAAGATATGATTATTCTCCTATATGTATATTAAGAAACGCAGAAAATAATTTAAATTCTACAGATATGATTCATATAAAAATGGGATTTGACTTATTAAATCATAAAATTGAAAGAATCAATTATTTATTGGATAATCCATTGACTCCTTTAAATCAGAGTTTTAAAAACAAAATAGATAATAGAGCTTTTAGCTTAAATAAATTATATGATAATTCGAATTCCAAAATAAATTTTAAAAATTCTGTAACTACAATGTCAACAATGGATAATATTTATTCAAATAATGTCATTAATAATACAGAAAGAGCTCATTCTTCAATGAGATATAATTCAACTCAAAATTTACATTCTTTGAATGATTATAATAATAATATCAATAAGAAAAATTTAACTATTTCAATAGATAATAACAGAAAATTTAATTCTATTTCTCCTGAATATAATAATAATTTTTCATTTAGAAGAGAAAATATTAATAATAAATATAAAAAAATTATAAGTGGAAGAACATTTTATAATGAAAGTAATACATATAGAAATGATAATAATAATAATATTATACATGTTAATTTAAAGAGAAGTGATAACATTAGTTTTTCAAATCCATTAAATACAAATAGAATATTTAATGAAAGTAATTTTGATGATATAAATTCAAATACTTATTCTTTAAGAAATAAAATAAAAAGTTCTTACAATAATTATCTAAATAAAAATCAAAATTTCCACAATAGTTTTAATTTAAATAAGAATCATAATTCTTTTAATCATATCACAAGTAGACCAAATAGACCAAAAGAAAAAAAAAATTTAGAAATACCAAAATACAATACAATTCAAAGTCCACATACTAATTTATTTGAAAAAGAAATGAAAATAACAGTCAATAAAATTGTTCCAAAAAATAATAATTATGAAATTGAAGGATATGGAAATCAAGAATATAATCATTATTATCAATATTCTCAAAATAATAATATCTATAATTCTCCTGAAAATTCTATTAACCTTCAAACAATTAAAAATCCAATTTCATTGAAAATAAAAGATATTAAAAATGTTTCAAATATTAATACTCCTTTAATAAAAGGAAATTTAATTCAAAAAGATTCATCAAGAGATTATAAGAATAATTGTTCTAATCATATTAAAAATGAAATTATAATGGAAAATGATTCTTTTAAAAATAATAATGATAATAAAGAAATTGATTATATTGAAAATAATAATAAAAATAACATTGAAAATAATGAAAATATAATTGAAAATAATATAGAAAATAATAATGAAAATAATAATGATATTAATGATTCTTTTCAAAATAATAATTTCATAAATAATAATATAAATCATGATAATAATCTTCAAAAAAAATTTCATGAATTAAAACAAGAATTAAAAAATAGTATTTCTTATATTTCAAATTCAAGTCATAACAAAGAAATGAAAGAAATGCCACAAGATAATTATGAAACTAAAATTAATAAAAAAAATCATAAAATTATTCTTAAAGACGGAGAAAAAGAAAAAGTTATTGAACCTGATTATTTTATTATTAAAGATGGAGAAAAGGAAATTAAAAAAATTAAAATTAATAAAAATTTAATTCAAAAGAAACTTGATTATCAAAAAAAGAAAAGTTCTCAAAATAAACAAAATGAAAATATAAATCAAAGTAATATATCTCAAAATTTAAATAAAGATAATATTGAAAATAAAAAAGAGAAAAAAAATAATTTTTTAGATAAACCAATATATAATTTTGGGGAAATGAATAATAATCAAATTCTAGAAAATAAAGCAAACAAAAATAATAATATTAAACCCAATGAAATAAGTAATAACAATATTAACGAAAATATTAATAATGAAAAAGAAGAAGAAAATAAAATATTAAAAAAAGAAAACAATAATATAAAAAATAATAATATTAATCATAATTATAGAAAAGAAAGAAATGAAAATGTTAAAAGAAGGCATAGTATAATTCCCAATTTTAATTCATATGAAAGATTTAAAAAAAAATTAATTAATTTATTAACTGAAAATAATGTAAGTAAATTTAAAAGAACTTTTAGACGAGAAAATACAACTTATCCAACTTTTAATAATAAATTACGTAATTTTTTAAAAACTCATACTAAAACTAAAAGTAATGAATACCCAAAAAATGATACATCTTTTACAGAGAGAAGAAAATCATTTAATCCTTTTTTATTACATAATACACTTGAATCAGAAAATCTAAAAAAAAAGGGATTAACATTTAAAAGTAAAAAAAAGAAAATTTTAAATTCTTTCGAAAAAGAAAAAGAAAAAGAAAAAGAAAAAAATGATTATGATAATTTTAATGTTTTATCTTCTTCTGTATATACTTCAGAAAATCAAAGTGATAATGATAATGAAAATAAAAATAGTATTTATATTTATATTAATAAAAATAAAGCTGATGAAGAACCAAAAAAAACACAATTTTCAAGACATAGTATTATTCAAAAGGAAAAAAAATCATTTAAAGAATCAGAAGAAAATCCGATATTTAGTTTTATAGAAGAAAATTCTAATAGTTCAATAATTGATCAAAGTAATAAAAAATATTCAAAAAATAATAAAAAAAAGAGATTAAGAAAAAATATTAGATTTAAAACAATGAAAGAAAATGTAAATATTTTTGATAATAATATTAATTTTATTCAAATGTTTGAATATGAACAAAAAACATATAGAAAAGAAATGGCATATAATAAAACAATAAGAACATTAGGATATAATATGCAATTAATTAAAAATAAAATGAATAAAGAACATGGTAAAAAACTATTACTTATACAAAAATGGTGGTTAAAACGTTTTTATTTACGTTTAGCTAAAATAGTTAAAATTCAAAGAAATTTTAAAAGATATTTATTTTTCAAAAAAATTAAATTACAAAAAATGATATTATTTTCTGATCATATAAAAATATATTATTTTAAATTATTCTTTAAAAATTTAAAAATAAAAAACCAATTAATAAAATTATTAAAATTACTCAAAAGATTCGTTTATTATCATTATTTTAAATATTTAAATTTATATATAATCAAAAAAAATCAACCTATTTTATTAAATAAAGAAGTTCAATTTGATCCAATTCCAATAATAAAAGAAAATATTATAAATATTAATGATAGTGAGGAAAAACAATTAAAAAGAATGTTTGGAGATTCTACTAATTTTGTAGGATTAAAAGTTTTTCCTAGACCATCAGTTGAAGTTAGTGGTAATAGATATGTTTTATTACGTAAATATAATATATCTAAAATGATTGAAAAAAATAATATAAATAATCAAATAATTTTCAATGATAATATTAAATATATATGTCATAAAATAAATAAAAAAGAAAAAAATAATAATAAGAAAATAAAAAAAAAGAATAAAACAGTAATAATAAATAATGTTAATAATAATAAAATTGATTCATTTTATTCACATCGAAGAAATTTAACAAGTAAAATTTTAATAAATGAAAATGATAATTTTAAAAAAATATTTAAAAATAATAGAAATTATTTTTTTATTACAAAGAATTTATATAAAAAAAATATTATCAATTGTAAAATTAAAAAATTACAAAAAAAAATTAAACAATTTCTTAAGAAAAAAAAGATAATTAAATATAATAAAAAGAAACAATTAAATTATTTTATTGTTTATTTTATAACAATATTTAATCAAAATATTCAAAAATTTTTTTTGTATTATTTCTATAATAAATATAAATTAAATACAAATGAAAATTCATCAAATTTAATTATAAATGATGAAATTTTTGAAAATGAATCTTATAGTAATAATTATTCTCAAATTAAAAAATATTATATAGAATCTTCAAATTTAAGTAATATTAATTCTGAATAATAAATTATAAATAAAAAATTTAAAAAATACAAATATTAAGATTGATAAATTTTATTGTTTTTTTTAAATTATAAAATATTATTTTATATATCTAATTATAAATATCAATTAAATTAAATAATAAATATTTATAATATTAACATTTAATTATTAAGAGATTAATTAATTATAATACAGAAAATTAATTTTTCAAATTAATTAATAATAATATAATTACAAAAAATGAAAACAATTTTTTTCTTTTTATTATTTAATTTAATTTTTTCAAGACCAGTTGATACAGAATTTAATAATACAAATGCATTTAATACATTTAATTGTATTTTTAATAATGATTATATTGTAGATAATTTAAAACATTTAATAGATGACATTAAAAATTTTGAATATTCAAATATTATTCCTTCATTAATAGAAATATTTCCAAATGTCTATTTCGAAATGAGAAAATGTTTACCAAAAAAAATTCATACCAAAAAGAATGATGAATTATTATTAAAAACAGGTGAAAAAAGAGAAAAAGATTCACGTATTGTCGAATTAGAAAAACATGTTACTGTTTTGGAAAATTATCCTAATAAAGGATTTACTTTTAGAGATATTACAAGTGTCATTCAAAATCTAAGAAGTTTCGAACTTATAGTAGATTTATTAAGTATGACTTTAATGCCAGTTAAATTTGATGCTATGCTCGGTTTAGAACCTCATGGTTTTATTTTTGCTGGTCCTCTTGCATATGAATATAGAAAAAAAGTTATTTTAGCTAGAAAAAAAGGAAGATTACCTCGTGAAACTGTTTCTATGGAATATGATGATATAAATAGACATAAAGGATTAGAAATTCTCAAATCAAGTATTAAAAAGGGAGATAGAATTGTTATAGTAGATGATTTTTTAGCTACTGGAGAAACTTTTCATGCTGCTTGTAAACTTATTGAAAAATTAGGAGGTATAGTTGTAAAAATACTTACAGTTATTGAAGTACTAGGATATAATTCAAGAAATACTTTGTTAAAAGGCTATGATATTTATAGTATTATAAAATATGAAGGAAAATAAATATAATATAATATCATTTTAAATATAATTACTAAAATTATTTATTTAATAAATAAATGAGAGTAATTTAATTTTAGTTATAATTAAAATATAATTTATTATTTATAAGTGAATATTCTAAATATGTTTTGAAAAATATTATTTTAGAATGTTTATATTTTTATTATAATATATCATAAATTTTTTAAATTGAAAATGAAATAAATAAGCTATATAAATTATAATTAAAAAATATTTTATATAAAATATATTTAAAATTAATGATTTGTTAAATATGTTAAAAATTTTTGTTAATAGCATTTTATTATATAAAATAATTGTTTTATTTAATTTTAATATTATAATATTAAAATTTTATTGAAATTATATAAATATAATTTAAAATTATAAAAATTTCAAAAATTTAATTACATTTATTTATTAATTTATTACATTAATAAATACTAAAAAGATGAATATGCTATTATATTAAATATTTTAAGAATAAAAAATAAAAAAATAATAAATGTAATATATTATTTATTTTTAAATAATTTTTAATTATATGAAAAATGTTTATTTTTATTAAATAATTGATTTTTTTAATATATTTATATATATTAAATAATAATTTTTCTTTATATAAAATAAAATGTCTAATGAACCTCAACATACCTTTAAAATATTAACTATAGGAGAAAGTAACGTCGGAAAAACATGTGTATTACGTCGTTTTGTTGAAAATAAATTTTTAAAAACACATTTAGCAACAATAGGTATAGATTTTAAAACAAAAAATATAACAATTAAAAATAAAGAAATTAAATTAAAAATTTGGGATACTGCAGGACAAGAAAGATTTAGAAATATAACAAATCAATATTATAAAGGAGCAGATGGAATAGTATTAATATTTGATATAACAGATCAAAATACTTTTGATAAAATTCAAGATTGGATGAATCAAATAAATTCAAATACTCAAACAAATGAAATTGGATTAGTTTTAATAGGTAATAAAAAAGATTTAGAAAATAATAGAACTGTAACATATAAAGATGGAGAGGCATTAGGTAAAGAATTAGGAATAAAATATTTCGAAACTAGTGCCTTAACAGGAGAAGGAATAAAAGAAGCCTTTGAACATGTCACAAAAGAAATATTAAAAAAGAAAAATTTAGAAAATGATGAAAATGGAGGAGTAATGTTAAATATGAATCAAAAAAAAAATCAAAAAGATAGTGGATGTTGTTAAAAATTAAAATAATTTATTTATTAATTTAGTATTATTATAATATAATATTATAATTATAGAAATTATTTAATTTTTTTTAATATATATTATTTTATAAATAATTTTTTAATAATATAATAATAAATAAATTTATTTGGAATTTATTTTTTATCTAAATAGCTTAAAAATTCTAAAGAATCAGTAACTAAATTTAATGTCATATCAATTCTACCTTTTTTAAATTCTCTCATTGCTATTTCATTATTTTGTTTAATATTATCTATTAATTTAAAATAATCAACTGTTTTAAATTTAACTGGAACAGGAATAGTTAAAGGATTTTTACAATTAAAATTATAAATATTATTATTTTTTTTAACTACTTTTTGTGTTCTAGGACCAGCTGGTTCATATTTTTTATCTTTTATATTTTTTGAATTTATATGATTATTTTGATTATTCATATTTTGATTGTTCATATTTTGATTGTTATTCATATTATTATTTAACTGATTATTATTATTATAATTATTATTAAAATTGTTATTATTAAAATTGTTATTATTGTTTAAATTACTATTATTATTATTAAAATTGCTATTATTATTATTAAAATTGTTACTATTATTATTATTATTATTAAAATTGTTATTATTATTATTTTTAAAATTATTATTATTATTATTATTAAAATTGTTATTATTATTATTATTATTATTAAAATTATTATTATTATTTTGATTAAATTGTTGATTTTGACCTTGATTAAAAGGATTATTAAATTGATTATTTTGATTATTTGAACTATTACCAAAAGGGTTAGCAAAATTACCAGAACTTTGTTGTTGATTTAAATTATTTTGATTTGATTGTTGATAATTATTTTGTTGTTGATAGCTATTTTGTTGTTGATAATTGTTTTGTTGTTGTAAATTAGGATCATTATTATTATCTAAAACACTTAATTTTTCTATTTCATCACCCAATTCATCATCATTATTTTTTTCATTAGGTCCACCTCTATGTGGAATTTCACCTTTTTTTAAACTTCTTGTAATATCAACAGCTTTCCATTTACAATATTTTTGACATTTTTTCATTTCATCATTTAGATTTTCTGGACCAAAACTATTTAAAACTTTTATAAATTCACTCATCATTTTAAATTTCATAACTGTTTTCATTGTCACAGTTTTATATCTATCTTCATTATCAACTTTAGTAAAAAAATCATTCAAAAAATTTTGATATTCTTCTAATTCACATTTTGTATTTTCTACAGGAATTCTATCTTTATATTCTTTTAATTCTTTAATCAATTCTGCAGCTTTTTTTTTATCTTGTTCATTAGTTGCTTTTGGTGTCATTGTAGTAACTACATATAATAATATATGATAACCTATTTTTATATTATATTGAGTTTGAACTTTTCCACTTTCCCAAAGAAATTTATATTCATCAAATAAAGTTTTTTTAGGCTTTTGCATTAAAAATATTTAATAATTAAATATTTATTTTTAATATTAAATATTTTATTAAATTTATAATTATTATTTATTTTATAAATAATTTAATATTAAATCTTATTTAATATGATAATAATTTGTTATATTATTTCATAATTAAAATGATATATTTAATAATATAATTATCCATAAAATGTGAAATTAAATATAAATAATTTGTTAATATATAATATTTGAATAAATATAAATATTTTATTTACAATATATAAAAAATAATAAATTTATATTAATAATAATAATTTTTTTTGATAATTGGAAAATTAAAATTTTTATCAGTTAGATTATTAATTAATGAATTATTTTTTATTTTTTTAATTGATTTTTTCTTTATTTTTTTCTTTTTTAAAATTTTTTTTTTATTTTTATTATTAAAACTTTTGTTTATATCAAATAAATCATTATTTTTTTGTTCTTTAAAAAATGTTGATTTATTAAAAAATATATTAATTGTACTTTTATTTTTTAATTTATTACAATTTAATTTTTTATATTCACTATTTATATAATTATCAAATATTTTTATTTTATTTTTATATAATTTTTCATTATTTTCTCCATTTTTAAATGCTTTATAATTAATTAAATTATATTCTTCAATATCATTATCTTTATATTTAATAGTACTGTTATTATTAATATTAAAATAATTATTTTGGATTTCATTATTAATTACTTTATTTTTATCAATTTCTTCTTTTTTATTTATATGGATTGGTTTAATTATTTTGTCTGTTATTAATGATTTATTATTATCTATGCTTTGTTTTTTATTATAATTTATATTTTTATTATCATTTTTTAATGATAAAGAATCGCTATTTAAATTCTTAATATTTATAATTTTATCACTATAATTTTTTTTTAAATTAAATGAATCTAAATTACTATTTAAGTTTTCAATATAATTATTATTTTTATAACTATTTATATCATTGTTTGAATTTGAAATAATATAATTAGGAATTTTTTTTCTTTTAAAATTAAAACCAGTTAATACTTTCAATCGTCTTAACATATTTTTTCTTTCTCTCCAAATCAAGCATTTTTCTATTTTTAAATTTATTATATCAGATTCGATTTTCTCCTTATAATTTGAACATCCCATTAATTTATGTAAAACAATATAAAATATATATAAAAAATAAAATAAATTTAATTTTATTTATTTTAGTTAATTTGAAATTTTTATTTTAGAAATATATAAATAAATTAATTATAAAAAATTATAATATTTAATAATAAAAACATTTAAATAAAATTGGGGATTGGGGATTGGGGATTGGGGATTG
>JAEEGK010019358.1_pt1 | contig 14612 bp, 7 predicted proteins | sample 8958771 | NCBI WGS metagenome assembly JAEEGK01 (sample SAMN16246547, study PRJNA631951) | gut metagenome | biome: gut microbiome; feature: rumen; material: SC-attached | host: Bos | place: Iran: Karaj | collected 2018-10
GGTTGTCATCAAACTTGTCAACATCTGTTTTATCGAAGTTGATGGTGTCGCCGAATTCCTTCCTGATGGCGTCCATCACACTTGAGTTGGTGATAAGGTTGCCATTGCTGTAGACAATCTCCGCATATCCATTACGTTTCGGATTGTAGGTCATGCGCAGGGGCACATCGAAGTAGAATTTTTGCTGTTTGAAGTTATAGCCGAGTGTGGGGTTCAGCGTCAGGTATCGGTGTGCAGAGAAGGTGTATCTCGTATGCAGCTTCATCTTGTATCTCAGGCCTCTGCTTTCACTGTAGCTGAGGTAGAGCGGATTGATGATGGGCGAGAGCTGGAAAGAGGCTGTCGACGACTCTGCGGCTATCGGTGTGACCAAGTTGTCTCCGATAGTGTCCCAGAAGACTTTCTTCCAGATGTTCTGTTTCTTGGGAAGCGTGTCCAGTTCCTCTGCCTCTTTGTGTTTCTGCTGTTGTTCGTCGTAGTGCTGGTAGATGGCCTTGTCGGTCTCAGATAGGGGGATGGGCCGTATGGAGTCCATAACCTCTCGGCTCGACAACTTGCCGATGCTGTCGGGCAGGCTGATGGGGCAGTCGTAGTTGGCATCGAAGAGCACGGAGATGCGATTGCCAATGAACTTGAATGTGGCCGTCGTATTGCATTTGTCTGGCATCAGCGATTTTGCGCCTTTCTCGCCCATAAAGATCTCCGTACGGAAACTGATCATGTCAAACTCGCCGTTGAGCATGGTCTTGAGGATTCGTCCTGTGCCTGTCTCAATGATGGCATAGCCGTTAAGCAGCTGGGTGTTGTAGATCTTAGGTTTGAAGTCCATTCGCGTGGTTCCGTCTTTCTGTTGTTTCCATGCAAAGCGGTAGTACATGCGGTTGGTCTTGTTGAAGGGCGAGAGCATGTGACCGTCATAGAGGGCCACGTCGTATATGTTTGGCGTCATGTAGTCGATCAGCGTGGGCATCGCCTTCCTGTTCCTCGAGATGGTGCCCGAGAGCACCTGACTGTTGATCTTGAAATGGTGCGTATCGGTGAACAACACTTTGGCGTACGACTCGCGCAGGTATTCATGTTCGTCTTTAGCCATCACGTACATCGTGGGGATGAGCCAGAGGATGGAGTTGCGCTTCTCTACGTTGAAACGGAGTTTGGCATAGACATTGTCCACGAGCGAGTCAATCTCAGTATGGTAGTGCTTCTGATAGCTGTAGATGCGGTTGAGGATGTCATTGTCGGTATTCTCTTTGGCAGACATCTGAAAGGACATGCTCAGTAGTATGCCCGTCATGATGAGTTGAATGAATAGTTGACCGTGTCTCAATGTCTTATTCCAGTTTTTCCCGGAGGTATTGTCCTGTCAGACTGTTCTGGCAGGCTGCCACAGCTTCGGGTGTTCCGCTCACGACGAGGTCTCCGCCTCTGTCTCCGCCATCTGGCCCTAGGTCGATCACGTGGTCGGCACATTTGATGATTTCCAGATTATGCTCAATCACAATGATGGTATGTCCGCGACTGATGAGGGCGTTGAAGGCGTCGAGCAGTTTCTGTATGTCGTGAAAATGTAGTCCTGTTGTCGGCTCGTCGAAGATGAAGAGGGTGGGGTCTTGAGGGTGAGAAGTTGAGGAGGCGAGAGAGTGAGCATGGGACAGTCCGATGAAGTAGGCGAGCTTGACGCGCTGGTTCTCACCGCCTGAGAGTGAGGATGAGTTCTGGCCGAGCTTGATATAGCCAAGTCCCACGTCCTCCAGGGTCTTCAGACGTTTGACAATCGTATTGAGTAATGTCTTGTCTCCCTGTCTCCCTGTCTCCTTGTCTCCTCCAAAGAAGCCTATGGCTTCGCTGATCGTCATGTTCAGAACGTCGTCGATGTTCTTGCCCTGATAGTTCACGTCGAGGATCTCTTTTTTGAACCGATGTCCGTGACAGGCCTCACACTCCAGCACGAGGTCGGCCATAAACTGCATCTCGACGGTGATAGTGCCTGCGCCCTTACACTCATCACAGCGGCCTCCATCGGTGTTGAATGAGAAATACTGTGATGTGAAGCCCATCTGTTTCGACAACGGCTGTTCGGCATAGAGATCACGGATGGCGTCGTAGGCTTTGACGTAGGTGGCCGGATTGGAACGTGTGGACTTGCCGATAGGGTTCTGGTCGACAAACTCCACGTGCTTCACTGCATCGATGTCGCCTTGCAGCCCTAAGTATTCGCCCGGAGGGTCGCAGATCTCGCCGATATGGCGTTTGAGGGCAGGGTAGAGAATCCCCTTGATCAGGCTCGACTTGCCCGATCCTGAGACGCCCGTTACCACCGTCATCACGTTCAGCGGTATCTGTACGTCGATGCCCCTGAGGTTGTTCATCCTGGCTCCCTTGATGTCGATATGTCTGTTCCACGGCCTGCGGCTCTTGGGCACGGGTATCTCCTCCTGATGCAGCAGATACTTCACCGTATAGCTCCGAGGCCATTTCTCAGTAGTATCCTGTCTCCCTGATATGCCCTGTCTCCCTGTCTCCTTGTCTCCCTGTCTCCCTGTTATATCTTTGGCATCTCCGTCGAACACGATCTCGCCGCCGAGTCGCCCTGCGTCGGGCCCGATGTCTATCAGATGGTCTGCAGCCCGCATGATCTCCTCATCATGCTCGACCACGACCACCGTATTGCCCAAGGCCTGCAGCTGCTTCAGCACGTGGATCAGACGGCCGGTATCACGGGCGTGCAGTCCGATGCTGGGCTCATCGAGAATATAGAGGGAACCGACGAGCGAGCTGCCCAGCGACGTACAGAGATTGATGCGCTGGCTCTCACCGCCGGAGAGCGTGTTCGACATTCGGTTGAGCGTCAGATAGCCAAGTCCCACATCCAGAAGGAATTGCAGACGGCTCTTGATCTCTGTCAGCAGTCGCCTGCCCACTTCCTGATCGTGGGCATTCAACTCGAGACGGTCTAGCCACTCCTTCAGTCGCACGACGGGCATCTGCACGAGATCGGTAATGCTCCTTCCGCCAATTTTCACGTAGTTGGTTTCGGGCTTCAGACGTGTTCCGTGACACTTCGGACAATTGGTCTTGCCTCTGTAGCGGGCCATCATCACACGGTATTGGATCTTGTACTGGTTCTCACTCACCATCTCGAAGAACTGGTCGATGCAGGGCCTCTCTTTCTTCCCTTTGTCGGAGGGTAATCCGTGCCAGAGCCAGTCTTTCTGCTGCTGGCTCAGATTCATGTATGGCTCGAAGATGGGGAAGTCGTCTACGGCTGCATGCCTGATAAACCACTGCTGCCACTCCTTCATCTTCTCTCCGTGCCAGCAGACCACACAGCCGTCATAGACGCTTAGGGTGGTATTGGGGATGACCAGCTTCTCGTCGATGCCGATAATGCGCCCGAAGCCCTGGCACTCAGGACAGGCTCCCATGGGTGAGTTGAAGGAGAACATCTGGTCGCTGGGTTCCTCAAAGGCCATGCCATCTGCCTCGAACTTCATCGAGAAATCATAGAAGATGGAGGGCGGGAACAGCAGGCGCAGTTCGCCGTGCCCTTCATAGAAGGCGGTCTCTGCAGAGTCCACCAGTCGGGCGATGGTGTCGGGCGTGTTATCAACTGAGAGGCGGTCTATCACCAAGTAGAGTTTAGAGTTAAGTCTTAACTCTCCACTCTCAAGACACTCCTCAATCCTCAGAAACTCCCCATCGGCATATAGTCTTGCATATCCCTCCAGCTGATACGACTTCAGCTGTTGTTCCATCGTGCGTCCTTCTGGCAAATGTATCGGTGCCATCACCACGAAGCGGGTGCCTTTCGAGTATTCCAGCATCTTCTGCACCACGTCTTCGGTGGCGTGCTTCTTCACCTCCTCCCCGCTGATGGGCGAGTAGGTGCGCCCTATGCGCGCGTAAAGCAAACGGAGATACTCGTATATCTCCGTCGAGGTTCCTACGGTCGAACGTGGGTTCCTCGATATCACCTTCTGCTCGATGGCGATGGCAGGAGGGATGCCTCGGATGAAGTCGCACTCAGGCTTGTTCATCCTCCCGAGGAACTGTCGGGCATAGCTCGACAAACTCTCTACATAACGGCGTTGACCTTCGGCATACAAGGTGTCGAAGGCCAAAGATGATTTGCCGGAACCACTGACTCCGGCAATCACTACGAATTGGTTTCGGGGAATCTTGACGTCAATGTTCTTCAGGTTATTGACTCTCGCCCCCTTGATTTCAATGCAATCGCTCACAGAATGCTCTTGACTGCCTCGAGCATGCCCACGCTCTGGATGAGATCGAGATCCTGCTTAACCAGCTCGTTCAGCCCGGGAATATTGTTCAGGTTCTCCTGCCAGATGAATGTTGCGCCGAGCACACCGTCGGCCACCTTCTGCGTGTCACCGGTAGCCCACAGTTCTTTCAGCAGGTCCATGATCTTCTGGTCGTCGTTGGGAACGATAGGTGTACCGTCCTCACGCTTGCCTCCCTTATAATAGGTGATGATGGCAGCGAGTCCGAAGACCAGTCCCTTGGGCAGTTCGCCCTTGCGCTCCAGATAGGTCTTCACGCCTGGCAGGTCGCGAGCCTGGAACTTCGGGAACGAGTTCAGCATGATACTCGTCACCTGATGGTCCACATACGGGTTGTCAAAGCGCTCGAGCACGTCACCGGCAAACTTCTCCAGCTCCTCGATGGGCAGGTCGAGTGTCTGCATCAGCTCGTCGAACTGTACCTTGTGGATATACTGTGAGATAACCTCATGGTTGCAGGCATCGCGTACGATATTGACACCGCTGAGGAATGCCACAGGACTCAATACGGTGTGCGGGCCATTGAGAAGTGTAACCTTACGCTTGTGGTAAGGCTCCTCTGAGGGCACGAACAGCACATGCAGGCCAGCCTTGTCGGCAGGGAACTCCTGAGCCACTTCCTTCGGGGCCTCAATCACCCACAGGTGGAAATTCTCAGCCTGAACCACGAGGTTGTCGCGATAGCAGATCTTTTCCTGGATCTCCTTGATCTCGTTGCGGGGGAAGCCCGGCACGATACGGTCCACCAGGGTGGCATAGACACCACAGGCCTCTTCGAACCACTTCTTGAAGTCGGCGCCGAGGTTCCACAGGTCGATATACTTGTAGATGCACTCCTTCAGCACGTGGCCGTTGAGGAAGATCAGCTCACAGGGAAAGATGATCAGACCCTTTGTCATGTCGCCTTTGAAGGTCTGGTAGCGGCGGTAGAGCAGCTGTACGAGCTTGCCGGGATAGCTGCTTGCAGGAGCATCCTCAAGCTTGCAGGCGGGGTCGAAGGCGATACCGGCCTCTGTCGTGTTCGAGATCACGAAACGGATCTCCGGCTGGTCGGCCAGTGCCATGAAGGCGGCGTTCTGAGTGTAGGGGTTCAGCGCACGGCTGATCACGTCGATACGCTCCAGCGTGTTCACGGGCTTGCCGTTCTCGCGGCCCTGCAGGTTCACGTGGTACAGGCAGTCCTGGGCATTGAGCCAGTCCACCATACCTTTCTCAATGGGCTGTACGACAACGACACTGCCGTTGAAGTCGGTCTTCTGATCCATGTTCCAGATAATCCAATCTACGAATGCACGGAGGAAGTTACCTTCACCGAACTGAATCACCTTTTCAGGCATCACGCTCTTAGGAGCAAACTGTTTGTTTAGTGGTTTCATCTTTAAATATTGTTTTATTTGTTACACATTTCTTGATTAGCGACTGCAAAGATAGGGTAAAAAAACGATATCTCCAAATCTTTCGTGCCATATTACGTTAAAAATCCACGAAAACCTTTGCGAAAGGAGCGTGTTTTTGTGTGGGAATGGAGACGATAATAGCTCAATTTACATCTCAAACGCTTATTTTTTGCAAAAATGTTTGGCAATTTGGGATTTTTCGATTAACTTTGACCCCCATATCAATGTGAATACTAAATACGGTTATGGCACAAACTACCAATAATTACCTCTACAGGCTACTTTTCGGTGAAAATATCAAGGATCCCGAAAATAGTCTTGATGACTTGGCGCTTGAGCAACTCAGTCCGCTCAAGGATTTTTCTTTCAATGGTGAGAAATACAACATCAACCTGAATGGTGTGAAGTTTATGCGCAAGATCTATGAACCCGGACTCATAGAGGCCGAGGTGAGCATAGAGAGAGCGCCGACAACGACCAATCCCTCAGTCATCCCCACGCAAGCGGTGATCGATGAGCTTTTCATGAAGCGAAGGGTCGCGCTCCTGCTCATCGACAAGAACCAGTCTACAACGACCATGGATTATGAGCTCGATGATGACTGCATCGCCAAGAACTTCTTTGTCTATATGGTCAATCCCCAGATTGTGAAGAACAACGGGAAGCCATCGATGTTCGTCAAGCTGACCATCTACAGTATGGATAAGCTGATGACGCTCGACAAGTATAGCAAGGTCTACGTGGCCAAGAAGCTCGGTTCGGGCATCCTCGATATGGAGAGCCGCAGCTTCGGATTCAAGTCCCTGATGTTCAAGACCAATACCGAATCGCTGCAGAACCTGAGATACAAGCAGTCGTCTGTCATGAAGGACTTCGAGGGTAACTCCATAACGGTGAATATCGGCTCCGAGTTCATACAGCCCTATCTGGTGCAGTACAATGAGTCGTTCTACGACTTCATGGTGCGCACGTCCAACCGCTGTGGCGAGTTCCTTTTCTTTGAGGACGGCCAGCTGTTCATGGGCCTCCCTGAGACAGTCGATATCCCGACCATCTCCGCCTATAGCTCGGTGACGTTCCAGAATTTCTCCGAAAGTCCGATCGAGGTGAATACCTTCAGTCGCGACAGCGTGAAAGAAGGTAATGGCAGCGTGGAAGACCTGAACATCGAAGTCATTGAAAAGGATAAGGCCGGCTACCCGAAGGATACGTTCCCCAAGCAGGTGTCGTATAATGCCGAGCTGGCCAACGACGAGTATATCTATCCCCTCTATAAGGATAAGTGGACGACCATCTTACACGAGACTTCGTTTGAGAAATGGTCCAGTCTGCCTATTCCTGTAATCTTCTCAATGATGAAGGCAGAGTTCAAGAACATCAAGACCAACGGGATCGCCAATGCCATCGACTTCGGAGTGGCGCTGGCTACGGAATATGGTAAGCTTGCTGCCTTCTCGGTGATGGCACACTTTAGTGTCAATAGCGAGGGAAATGCGACCTTCCTCGATCCCATGAAAAGCAAGAGCGAGCAGTATAGTGACGATTGCAGCGTCTACTTCAGCGGTCTGAAAGAAGACGGATGGACTTCTTTGAACTACTATTCCGACGTGCGACAGTATGAAGAACAGCAGCAGAAGAAAATCATCTGCATCGACATGGGCACCACCTATGCCCCCGTCAAACTCGGTGAGAAGATCAAGGTGGAAGGCTTGAGCGATACCTACGTGGTCATACAGATACGTCAGGTGTCCAACCAGATGTGGACGCGTAACTATAAGGTGTTCGACCCGTCTGACACCTCTACCGACAAGTACACCAACAAGCAGTCGCAGGTCATCTATGCCATCCCGACCTATCAGGACAAGAACGACAACGAGAAGGCCATACCGCCGGTGATGCCTGTGTCCATCGTCAGGAAGGCCGGTCCGCAGACGGCTTTCGTCGTCGACAACAAAGACCCGAAGCGTCAGGGGCGCGTGCGTATTGCCTATCCCTGGCAGTCGGCCAACGAGGGCAAGCGCCTGGAGCTGCAGGCAGCTGAGCAGCAGCTGTATCTGGCCGAGGAGTCCGTCAAGGCTTCTGAAATCAGGATTGCCGACCTGCGTCAGAGCATCAAGAATCTGAATGCCCAGGTGGGAGAACTCGAGAAGATGAAGAGCCTGTCGGAGGATGAACGTAAAGCCAAGCTGGCTGAGTTCGATACTGAAATAGCCGATCTCAAGAAGAAGATCAAGGCTTTGGAGCTGCCTGAAGTGACAAAGACCATCTCGGCAGGAGAATATGCCCAGCGCCTGGCCCGGCAGGCAGAGAAGAAGCGTCTGGAGAACCGTCTGAAGGTGCTGGAGGCTCTGAAGAAGGTCCTTTCGGGAAACAGTAAAGCCGATATCGACACCATCATCAAGGACATGGAGGCAGAGGCTACAAAGATCACGAATGAGACATTGCCGCAAGCCAAGAAGGATGTCGCCAGTGCCAAGGATACAAAGGATAAAAAGGCAGAGGCGCTCAATCAGAAGGCTGATGAGTGGAATGGCGACCTGAAGAGCATGTCGTCGCCCTGGGTGCGCGTTGCCACGCCGATGGCTACACAGGGTGGCGGTACCTACTTCAAGCCGCAGGTGGGCGACGAGGTATTGGTCAATTACGACAACGACAATATCGAGCGGCCCTACGTGGTGGGCAGCCTGTTCTCGAAGAACGTGCCTGATCCTGATACCTTTCTTAATATTACGCGCACGGAGAGCGACCTGCTGAAGGATGCCACGACCACCATCATGTCGCCCAACGGCCATCATATCTCGTTCAAGGACATGCCCGACGGCAAGCCATTCCTTAGTAAGATTCAGGGAGGATTAGGCGCGCTGGCCGGCATTGCCGACCTCTCGTGCCTGAAGGATGCTACAGGCGGTATCCATATAGGTGACCGCTATGGGCTCTATGAACTGTCGATGTCTTCGCACGATCGAAAGATCAAAATCAGCTCGCCGATGGGCGATGTGAACATCGATGCCTATTCGGGCATCACCATCATGTCACCTAACGGCGATGTGAAGATTGTGGGTAAGAACGTGTCCATCGAGGCCGGCAACAATCTGGAGCTTACCTCTGGCACGAATATCCAGTATCCCGTCGAGGGCCATCCGAAGATCAGGTATAAGATCGCCAATGGTATCAAGGGTGCGGCCACTTCCATAGCGAGCAATGTACTCCAGTCGAAGGTGTTCTGCTATGTCGATCTCAGTTTCGTACGAGTGGTTGTAGAGACCTTCCTCAGGCCCATCGAGGGTACTGCCTGCATCAAGTCCAGACGCTACCTGATGCTCGAGGGCGGCAAGGGTAAGGCCCATATCGCCCAGGACCGCTACGGAGCCAAGGAGAAAGACAGTATGAAGGAGGAACAGAACTTCTTCAACAATCTCATGGACTGTGTGGAACACATTGACAATAAGTGCAGCGCTTTCTCTGAGAACTACAAGAGGTTGTATAACATCGCTCATGAGCATTACAAGCTCTTCGAGCTATTAGTCGAGACTCTGGTCAAGGATGACTGCGACAAGAAGAAGGATATGGTCAGCACTGCCATTATGAGAGCTTATCAGGCTGCTACCCGGAAGAGTCAGGACAAGAAGGAGAAGTGGAAGAATCCTATGGAGAAGAGTGAATATGAAGGCAAGGTGATTCCAGGTACGGTTGCCATCAAGGGAGGACTGATGTTACGCGCCGACAAGGAAAAGGTGGATAAGCTCACCTCCCAAGCAAACAAGCTGGCGAAGGCAGCCTATAATGTCCTTCTTTATACAGAGGAGTTTAGCAAAATCCTTCTTGAAAAGGTGCATAATCCTGCCGTCGAGCCCATGGATTCGCTGTTGGTGAAGGCATTTACTGATACCAAAAAAGTCAGATATGAGGACTGGAAAAAGAAGTACTTCAAGAATTATCCGAAGCCAACCGATCTCTTCCTCAAGAATAAGGCTGAGGATACGGAGGGAGACCCCTTTGTGGCCAAGATGATCCCTTACAAACGCTACCTGATTGCCTATTTCATCGGTTTGGTGGCTAATGATGATGCCTATGCGTTGCCACCGGCAGAGGGCTTTGGCGACAAACTCAGCAATCTGGTGAACGATCCGATGGCAGCCTTAGGCAAGCCAAAGGGTAAGTATCTGAGGATTCAATATGAGGTGAAGAATTTGAAGGAAGACCGCATGGAGTCAGCCTACCACTGGCAGCAGTTCGTCGCCAAGATGCGTAAGTTCGAGTCGGGCTGGTCCCGTTTCTTCTTCGATTCTACTGCCGGTGCTTTGCAGACCGCTCTGCAGCTGAACCAGCCGCTGACCAATCATACCGACAAGCACTATAAGAATATCTGGCAGCAGATCAACGACCGTGATGCCTGGGCCGACCGCAAGGACGGTCTCATCCTGCTCTCCGACCGTAAGGATACCACCTTTGCCTTCGATAGTGGCACGTGGTCGTCATCTCGTGCGGAGAACCGTGGTAACTGGGATTACCTGACAGAGTATCTGTTAAGAGGACTGAAGAAATAAAAACTAAGGATGTATGGACTATATATTCAAGGAATGGGAAAAACGGCTGTCCGACTTTGAGGGCAGCGTGGAGAAGGACATTGAGGAGATCCGCCAGTGTAAGGCGGATATTCAGCAGCTGAAGTCCGACCTGCTCAGTCAGGTGCAGCGCGGACGCTTTGTCAGAGACGAGCAGCGGCTGATCCTCTCTGCCCCGGAGATTGTCATCGGCAATGTCGACATGAACGGTTGTCTCTATGGCGACGGTGCTTCCACCATCGTTGTGCGCGGCAACCAGATAGGACTTCACGGCACGGGTGAGGGCGCTCATGTGGAGGTGCGCTCACCAGGTATCCGTCAGATTGCGGAAGACCCGGGACCTGACGGACTGGAGCATGTGGTCGACACCGTGTCCGAGATTGTCAGCCAGGCGCGCGACATCGTTATCCAGAGCAACGATGCCGAGGGGGCCTTCTCCGAGGTCATCCAGCCTGCAGGAGGCAGCGGCGTGCGCATCTATGCCGACCAGAGCATAGAGATCAACGCGGCACCGACGGCTGAGAGCCGTGAGACAAGGCTGAAGGAACTCATCGATACCTACAAGGAACAGAAGGGTGCTCTCAAGGAGCAGGTGTCTCTCCATAAGAGTTCGTTCAAGGATCTCGTCAAGGAGATGGAGGATAAGCTCAAAGAGAAGGAGAAACTGCTCGACGACGACACGGCAGCCCGTACTAACTATCAGGATATCTACGAGATCGACGACGAGATTGAACGCCTCTCAGGCGCACTCTCCGAGGAGGTCTTTGCCTATAGTCAGGCTCTCTCGATGCTCTCAGAGGTGAACCGTCAGATCAGCTGCTTCACGCAGGCGAAGGATGCCGTAAAGAAGGGCGACGAGTTCAAGAAGGAGAGCACAGGCGCCTCTGTCACAATCTCCGGCGAGAAGATCAGCCTGGCCTCCGTCGATGGCGAGGGCAACATCCGCGACAACGAGGGAGCCGGTATCGACATCGTCGGCAACGAGGTCAATATCCTCTCAGCCGAGACCGACGGCAAGCTCAAGGAGAAAGGTCAGGTGCGCATCCAGGCCAAGACGGTCGAGGTGACTACTGCCGGGGCCGACAAGGTGGAATACGACGATAGTGACAACACCCTCAAGACCGCTGCCTATGCCGCTGAGGGCGATATCATCATGAAGTCGAAGAACATCACCATCGAGGGTGTCGACTACGAGGTGAAGGAAAAGAAACTGCAGGAGAAGTCGCTCACGGCCGACAGTAAGATCAGCGTCCGCGCCAAGACCATCGAGGTGAGTACCGAGAACTCTGCCAACGTGGAGGTCGACGACAAGGGCAAGCTCAAGAAGGCCAACTATACGGCCGAGGGCGACCTCATCGTCCGCTCGAAGACTGTCACCGTCGAGAGTGTCGACTACGACCTGGAGGACGGCAAGCTGAAAGAGAAGGCCTTCACGAAGGACGGCAAGTTCTCGCTGCGCACCGAGCAGACCGACATCTCGGCTACCGACACCGAGGGCAAGGCTACGGGCAGCGTCGCCATCAATGCGAAGGCTGTCAGCGTCCGCTCGATGGATGTGGAGAAGGAGAAGCGCACCGACGACAAGCTCGCCGCAGGCTCCACGATGCTACTCCTGTCGGAAAAAATCTACGCAGGTGCGAAGTCGAAGGATATCAAGAGCAAGAAGGTGTAGGTGGTGACCGAAGAGCTGGGACTCTTCGCCGACAAGACCTTCGAGGCCCAGCAGGGCGATGGCAAGGCCGTACTGCAGCTCGACGGAGGCAATGCCTCACTCGGCGGCAGCAAGACTCAGGTCTACGGTGCGACCACCATCAATGCCAAGACCGAGATCAAGGGCGACCTCAAGGCACCCAAGGCTGCTATCGACAACCTCGAGGCGAAGTCGTCGTTCAAGTCGCCCAACATCAGCGACGGCATAGCCATGCCTGGTGGAGGCGCTGGCGGCAGCCTGAGCGCCAAACTGAAGTCGGAAGACGCCCCGAAAGAGTAAACTATAGATATTAACAATCAATAAAGATAATCAGATTATTATGCGAAGATCAACGATACAAGAATACGACAATCTGGCAGATATGCTGACCAACCTGGTGGGTGTGATGAAGTTCCGCTTCATGGATCTATGCGTCAAGGCCGAGCCAGTGTCATTGCTCAACGTCAAGCCCATAATCGAGGGCCAGATCAAGAATATCGAGGACTGTGCCAAGGTAGGCAAGGAGAACGACTACCAGTTCATGGTGTTCCCTAACTACGATGATGACATGACGCAGATTGCCGTTGCCATCATGCGGGTACACCCCGAGTTCAAGATCGAAACGAAGTCGATGAGCATTGAGAGTAAGGATGAGAACGGCAACGAAAAGAATGTCGATGTGAAATACCTGCTGCTGACCATGCCCGTGGTGGACGACGACCGCTACGACGTGCTCAAAGACGGCGTCGATGTGATCTATCAGGACTGCAAGGCTCAGATGGAGTTTGCCAACAACCAGGCTAAGGCCAAGTTCGCTCAGCTGAAGGAAGTCGAGACGGCCGACAACCTGAAACTGCTCGACGATAAGGTGGAGAAGCTGAACAAGGAGTGGAACGAAAAGCGCGACAATCTCCATGCCGAAAAGCTCAAGGAGATCGACGAGGCCCACAACAAGTGGCTGACAGAGAAGGCTGAGCGCGATCGTCAGCGCCAGGAGCAAGAAGCTGCCCGTGGCGAACATGTGGCCAGCTCCATGAAATTTTCTGAGGTTAATGAGAGCTAGTTTAACTTAAACTTTTTGATGATATGAAGAAAATTGTATTGCTTCCAAGTGTGATTGCCGTCATGCTGACGGTCTTCACCAGCTGCTCAAAGGATCCGTATAGTCCGCCGCAGCCGCAGCCCGAAGAATCTGCCAAGGAAAAGTATAACAAGCATTTCAAAGCCTACATCGGCGGCGATGTGGCTTCGAACCAGGATTGGGGATTCGGCCTGGCCGGCAAGGCCACTACCCGTGCCGAAGAAGAGGATACCACCCACGTGGTGATGGCGCAGAAATGGAACGCTGAGTTCGACCTGTCCTTCATGACCACCGTCGAGGAATACTTCCCCGAAGGCAAGAAGAGCAAGGTCGAAGACTGGACCAGCTTCGACTTCCTCGAGAAAGCCACGTTCCACAATGTGCGACTGATCTACACGAAGACCGATGCGGCCGACGAGGTTGGTATCTACTACTACAATCCCGAAACCGGCTCGCCCGCGACGGCCAAGAAGCTCAAACTCATCGACAATGTGCAGAATGGCGTGGCCGATTACTACCAGTATAACTGGTACACGAATATTGAAAACTGGGAGAACCCCTCGCCCAACAGCGGCTACTCTATCTGGACAGGCGGTGCCAAGCGTATCCGTACCAAACCATTCACCGTCTATATGAACGGTAACTACCGCTTCGGCTATTACGTGACGAACCACACGACCGGCAAGACCTATTACACCGATCAGAACCTTAACGAAAACGGCGCATCGGGTGCCGCTCTCCTGGGCGTCGAGAATGTTGGCGGAGTCAAGCAGACCTATGTGGTGGCCCTCGACGACGACGGTAAAGACGGCTTCGAGCTGATGCTGGCCGTGGCTAAGATGGGTCGCGGCGGCTTGTATCCCGATCCCGGCAAGATGGCGCCCACACCCAAACCTCAGGGCGTTCGTATCATCGCTGAGGACCTGAATGTGCGCGACCTCAATTCCGATGGTATCGACGATACCGACTTCGACTTCAACGACATCGTGCTCGACGTGACTATCGATAACGGCAAGGCCAAGTGCGTGCTCCAGGCTGCCGGAGCAACCCTGAAGATCCGTATCAACGGCGACGACAATCTCGAGGTGCACAAGATGTTCGGCGTGGATCAGAAGGTGATGGTGAACACCGATGCCGAGAAGCATGGACTGAACGGCAAGACGCTGCCTGCTGTACCGTTCGAGCTGAATGGCACCTTCAGGTCGGCTGCCGACATCAAGATCGAGGTGTTCAGGCAGAACGAGTGGATCGAGCTCTTTGCGCCTGTGGGCCAAGCAGCCTGCAAGATTGCGGTGCCCACCGATTTCGAATGGCCTTACGAGCGCCAGAGCCTCAAACAGAAGTACCCCGACTTCCCGCGCTATGCTGTCAATAACGACATCGAGAAGTGGTGGGAGAATCAGAATAAGTAAATACACAGAGGGGAACTGCTTGCAGTCCCCCTCTGTTGTTCACGGTTCCTCCGTGCCGCCCTGATTAGGCTTGCCACCGCCGTCGTCGGTCGAGCTCGAGTCGGTGCCGCCCGATGAACCGCCGTTGCCGCCAGATTCCGTGCCGCCCTGAGCCCCCTTGGCTGCA
>JAEEGK010019359.1_pt1 | contig 14610 bp, 11 predicted proteins | sample 8958771 | NCBI WGS metagenome assembly JAEEGK01 (sample SAMN16246547, study PRJNA631951) | gut metagenome | biome: gut microbiome; feature: rumen; material: SC-attached | host: Bos | place: Iran: Karaj | collected 2018-10
TAGATAACTTCATAAAATGGTTCCTCTTCTTCAACGATGAAAAGAAGAAAAAGTAACCTTGCCACCAACCAAAAATGTCAAGGTTACCAACCCAAAATGTCTATTATACCCTCCTTCTTTCGTCATGCCCGGCTTGACCGGGAATCTCTCCCCATCGTCATGCCCGGCCCCGACCGGGCATCTCTTTTATCACCCTCATCTCCACCGGCAGGCGGGAGCTCTGTGTGGTGCCCGAGGGCTCCGTTCCGCGCTGGCGCGCTCCACTCCGTCCTTCCCACTGCCTGGCTCGTCCGCAGAGCGAACGGCCAGTCAGCGGGCCCCTTCCACTCATATGCCGTGGACGGCTATACCCATCGGGCACCACACAGACCTCCCGCCTGCCGTCATCCCTACCGATTCAATCATACCCAGTTTCAACCCCGTTATTCCCGCCTTCCCAATCGTCATGCCCGGCCCCGACCGGGCATCTCCCACCCGATCTCCTCTGCTGTATGTACAGAAAATCGTCCCTGGAGCGCGTTCTAACTGTACATACAGATGCCATTTCGCCCTCCCAGGCCACTTTCATGAACTGTATGTACAGAAAATCGCCATTTCACTGCATTTTAACTGTACATACAGATTGGTCAGGGATGGAGTTTGATTTCCCAGCACGCGCCCGGTCATGATTTGGGCATTATTTTGCCCGGCCACGTGCTTCGACTCCGACTCGAGCACGGATTTGGCCTGTTTGGTGCTCGAGTGGGTGAATTTACCGGGTTCGTGCACGAAAACAGTGGTTTTGGTGTACGAGTACTGGGAATCTGTACTTCAGTCCGTGCGATTTGGGCCCAAAGTGCACGGATTCAAGTGCACGGGGACGTCAATTCGTGCGTTTTCCCCACTTTTCGCACGGATTCAGGTACTGTCCCCCTTTCTGGGAGGCAACGGCAGGGATTTTCTGGGAGCGCCACTAGCTCCCGGAAAATCCCTGTCCGTAGCCGCCCCTCTCCGTATTGAGGGGCGGCGGTGCCTTGTTACCGAATACACAATGGCCGGCGCGCCGCGTATTGCGCGCCGGCTCCCGTGTAACCATACCCGTCATTCCCTTCCCCGACCGGGTATTCCCGTTTTTGCTAACCCTTTGTATATCAGTAATAAACGCAAAGTCCTCCCATCTTTACGAGGCTCACCGGATAATTTCCGTGGAAACAAACTGTAAGCAGATGTGTGATTTACGCATATATTCTGGTTAGCCTGAATAGGAAGAACTTCAAGTCAATAATACCTCTTAGTTGAGCCCTGAATGCCTTGATTTTGGTGTTCAGGGCTTCTGCTGAAGCATTGGTTGAACGAAAGAGGAAGAAGTTAAGCACATCTTCCTCCCTTGATTGAATGGTTTCTACCAGCGTATGGAAGTCATCATTTTTGAAGGTTTTTACTTTGCCATACCATTCTCTGAGGTTTGTTCTTGCCGATTCCGGTGTTGCATTTTTATTGTTGAAGATGACTCTGAGAGAATGTGAGAGCCCATAGGCCTTTTTGATATCCGGATATTGTTCAAAGAGCAGTCTGGCTCTTTCCTTTTGACTCTCAGACCATGTGTCAGCTGACTTCATCAGTAAGTACATGCTCCTGGTTAGAAGTTCCGGGATCGTATCTCCATTGGGAAGTCGGAAAGGAACATATGGCTTCGGTTTTGGGAAAGGTTTGATTCCATTGAGATATAACTTTACCTTCTTGTAGTGACTGAGGCGTTTCCGTTCTGATTTAAGCCACTCCTTGCGAGATACAGCCTCTGTCGACATTGCTTCCCTAAGATGTCTCCTCCTCAGGTTTTGTACCGCGTCCAGAGCCATTCTCTGCATGTGGAACCTGTCAAGTGTCTTGTATGCCCATGGGAAACTTGATTGAACAATGGCTTCCATGCTGCTTGAAAAGTCGAGTGTGACCTCTCCTACCTGCTTGCGGATAAAATCAGGAACGAGGTTTATGGCCGAAGAGACATCCTCAACCCGCGTTCCACGAACTATGGCTGCAATGCTGCCTTTTCGGCCGTGCCCATCCTTGTTTGATAGGATTGTGAACAGTTCCCCGTCCTTCGTTGAAGTCTCATCGATGCTCATGCGAGGACCGAAGTTCTCCGGAAAGACCAGATACCTGTCGGCGTGGGACTTGTCTTCCCAGTGCATGTAGCCGCTGAGCTGCTCCTTGTAGGCCCGCTCAAGAGTGTCTCCGTTAATCTTGTAATAAAACTCCAGCGAACGTGCCGTCACTGGGGAGGTATCCAAGACGTTCTTTTAAAAAAGCCGCAAACTCCTCGGAGTAGCGGGTGCCTTTCGTGGCAAGGCTATATACGTTCAGAACGACATTATGACCATCGGCATCAAGCCAACGCCGGCGACGAACATGAAGTACAACCTTTCTGTCCCTGATGGGAAAATCATTGATCAACGTGGGCTCCGTGAACCCGTTCGGAGTAAGTGACTGTTGGTCTTTTGTGCGGTTATCAAGTTCGTCCAGGTAGATATGAAGAATGCCTCCAGTATATACTTTCTCCTTCGGCAAAGGTTCTTCATCAACATGAACAACATCAAAAAAATCCAGCATCCCATTAGGCAATAGGAAGCTGGACATAAATACATATTTCCCGAGGTCTGATTCTGTCTTTTTCATGAGTGCAAAGTTATAACTTTCTCACTCGAAAAGACTTATTCTACACCTACTTTTCCACGGAAAATTCCCGGTGAGCCCTTTACGACCGGGAGGACTTTGCATAACAACCTAATTATTAACAATCTACGAAAAACGCCTACTGAATCGCCTGAATCCTGTCCGCGTATTCGCTCCAATATTCGGCAGATTTATACGCCTCGATAGAGTTGGCGGGAACATAGATGGGACAGTTGTTTGTTTCTATGAATATGCTGAAACCATCGTTTTTGAAGGACGGCGGTGTTACTGCTTTAATTACTATAGATTCCAAGGATAAGCAATATCCGATGTGACTGATTTGTGTTATAGTCTCGGGAAGAGTAATTCGTTTTAGATTGTTTAATGACCATATGTTACAAGTCGAAACAACGCCTTCTGGTACGTTGCATTCTTCGATGCCAGCCAAGGCGACACCGACAAGTTCGTTGTTTATAATTAAAAAGTGTCCGTCATCGCTAGCATACTTCCCGGTAAAAGAAACGAGAGTTGTGCAACTTGAGAATGAATCCTGGGAAATGGAGACTACGCTCTCGGGAATGTTGATTGTTCTCAATGAAGAGCGAGAAAAAGCAAGAAATCCTATCGTCTTGACTGTTGAGGGAAGCGCAATTGTTTCTAACGCGGAACACCCTTCAAAGGCCTCAGCTCCTATCTCCTCCAAACCTTCCGGCAGGTTGATGCTCGAAAGATTCGTGCAGCTTTCAAATACGGCTCCAATTACCTTGACACCACTTTCGACTGTATACTCCGTGAGTCCTTTGGGAGCAAAGCCAACCATGGTATCGCCCACAATAAGTGCGCGATGATCTTGCGTTGCGAACTTTCCAGTAAATGAAGAAAGATTGGGGCATTGGCTGAAAACCCTAAACTCGCTAATGGATGATACGCTTTCGGGAATATCAATAGTTTCAAGGTGCATGCATGCGCCAAAGGCTTGTTCATCGATAGTTTGAAGAGCGCCGGGCAATTGGATGGAAGTGAAATCACATCCCCAGAATGCCGCACCCCCAATTATTGTAAGCGGATCTTCAAAGACCATCACACCCTTCCCGTTTTCGTATGTATTGGAAACGAGACGAGTGTTGAAGACATCGGAGTGAGCAGGTTCAACGATGTCTCCCGTACTCGAGGTATACCAAATCTCATTGGTGGGCTGGCCTTCAACGATAGGTTGGATACGGTCGGCGTAAGTACTCCAGTACTCGGCTGTCTTGTATGCTTCGACAGATTCGGCCGGAACATAGACGGGGAATTCATCATATGTGTTATACTCCGTCTCAAATATATGAGCATCAGCGGCAACAGGAGGGGTTTTAGCAGACAGAGTTACGCTCTGGAACCAATTGGCGAGTGCCCCGCTACCAATGGCCTTTAAAGAAGCCGGAAGAACAAGATTTATGACTCCGAATCCGTTAAACGCCTGGTCTCCAATATATTCGACGCTTTCTCCGAGTTGGATTGATTTTATGTAGTATGCGTGAGCAAAGGCTTGAGATTCAATTCGTAGTAGAGTGCTCCCGAAAGATAGATTACCTGAATAACGGCAATTACGAAGAGCCGAATCACCCACGGTGGTAACACTTTCCGGAAAACTATAGCTATCTCCCAAGTTAGCATATGCAAACGAATTAAGGGTGCCGTCAATAATCAGACATTTATTGTCATCTGAAGTCCATTTCCCCGTAATGCTGGTTAGATTCTGACAATACTGGAAAACGGAATTCCCGAGTTCTGTGACCGTGCTGGGGAATCCAACGACTGTAAAACTTTCACAGCCATAGAACGCGCTATTCCCAATTTGAGTGACAGATTCAGGAATCGTCGGCCAGTTCAAGCTGATGCAACTTGCAAATGCTTCTTCTCCAATGGATGTCACCAGAGATGGAATATGGATTTCGACCAGATTCTTGCAACCGCTGAAAGCATGATATCCAATCATCGTTACAGGGGCATCGAATTCGAAAACACCGATTCCATTATTGTATGTATTGGAAACAAGTGTGGCGCCAAAAACATTTGCCTTATTAGGAACTACAATCTCCCCATCTGCAGACGTATACCAGATCTCATTGGTGGGCTGGCCCTCAACGATAGGCTGGATACGGTCGGCGTAAGCACTCCAGTATTCGGCTGCCTTGTATGCTTCGACAGACTCGGCAGGGACGTAGATGGGGCAGTCGTTGGTCCCCAGGAGGAAGGTAGGGCGTCCATCATAATATACTCGCGTTAATATAGTGCTTGGAGGCGTGGTGGCTTTTACTACGATGGAATTTAGTGCATGGCATTCGTAAACATGTCCCATGCTGGTTGTCGATTCGGGGTATTCTACGCGTTTCAGCTCCTGAGCATAAAAGATGCCGCATGCGGATTGAATGCCATCCGGTATGATAACCTCTGTCATTCCGGATAGGGCAATCCCGCAGAGAGTGTTGTCTTTTATCAAAAACCTTCCGTCCTGGCTGGCGTACTTTCCAGTGAAAGAGGTCAGGCTTGTACAGCTATCAAAGGCATACGGCCCGATGACCGTCACGCTTTGGGGAATGTCAATCGTGGTCAGAGAAGTGCATTCCGAAAATGCAGCCTGCCCAATGGTCGTTAACGTGGAGGGAAGATGGACATCCCTAAGATTCTCGCAGCCGCCAAACACGCCTACATGTGTAGTCTCCAGCCCTTCAGGAAGCGTAATCTTAGTTAACGAGAGACAAGAATTAAACACTCCGTATCCTATTCCCTTTACGCTGGAGAGTACTGTATATTCGCTCAAATTGTAAGGAGCGAACGCAATCATAATTCCATCTACGATCAGCGCACGTTGGTCGGATGAGGCATATTTCCCTGTAAACGAGGATAATCTTTCGCAATGCTGAAAGCAACCAATGCTAAATGAGGTTACGCTCTCCGGGATATGCACGGATTCGAGATTCGAGCATCCGATAAATGCAAAATCGCTAATGCTCTCCAATTTTCCAGGAAGTTGGATGGAAGTAAAAGGTGCATTCTGAAATGCGCCCCATCCACCAATTGAAGTCAAATCCTCTTCAAATACCATCACACCTTTCCCATCCTCGTATGTGTTGGAAACGAGACGGGTGTTGAAGGCATCGGGGACGGTAGGCTGTATGACCTCTCCCGTACTTGACGTATACCATATCTCATTATACGGCTGAGTCGGGGAAGGTTCAGGTTCCGGCTCCGCCACAAACCGCTCAAGGGCGATGCGGCTGAAGCCGGTGGCTTCTTTGTCGTCTTCGGCGTAGGCGAGGACGTAGCGGGTCTTGTTGCCGAGGGCCGAGACCGGAAGGGTGAAGGTCCTGCCGTCAAGGCCGAGAGTAGCCGGATAGCGCTTCTCGCGGCGGAGGGTGCGCCGGTCGTTGGTGTCGCCCCATACAAAGCCGACGTCCTCCACCGATCGGCCGCCGTCATCCTCGATCATGGCGACGAGGTAGTTCCCATCGGCCGATAAGGATACGTCGGAAACCGACGCGACGGACGTCTCCGGCATCTTCTGCGTCAGGACGGAGGAATACAGGCTGCTATGCCCGTTGGAGATGAAGGAACGGAGGTAGTAGGTCTTATTGGGCGTAAGGTTGGTAATACCCAAAGAGAACCCATCTTCCGTCACCTCCTGCGGCGTGAGCACGGTATAAGTGCCGTCTTTCTCAAACAGTACGTCCGAGAATTCCACACCATAGGAGGTGATGTCCTCGAGTTTGTGGCCAAAAGAGCCTTTAACCAGCATGGACACCCTGGCCACGCTCGGTTCGTCGACCGAGATCGTGGGGGTGTCCGGCTGATTCATCGGCGCTTCCGGATCTTTTAAACAGGCGGTGCCCAAACCTAGGAGGGCCCATATTAAGAAGGCGTAGCGTCGTTTCATAGAAGTTCGAGTTTAGGGTTGCTATTGTTATCAGGGCTGGTAGGACTCCAACAATAGGGCGTCCTGCAGCTGGACTCGGTTGTCTTGGATAACCTTCTTGCCGATGATGGTTACCTGACTGTTGAGGGGAACCTTAGCCTTTTGACCAAACAGGTCGGATAGCTCAGGTATGTAAACGGAGAACTCGGCGGCTGCACCCTGCTGGTCTTCCTTGACCCGGATGCTTCCGCTTTCCTGGTTGACGATCTCGGAAACGATACCGTAGATCTGGTAATATTCATTATCATTGGCCTGCTCCAGTTCGGAGATGCTCTTCCAGGAGACCAGTTCGCTCGTTACAGCCTCCTCGCTGCGGCTGGGCAGGAAGTTGTCCCTGGTTACATCGGGATTGGTGGCATCGGGCGCACTGAAGAGCCGGAAACCGTTGACGCTCACCACCATGCCGGAATTCTCGCTCAGCTCCCAGCTGTAATAAATCTGGACAGGCGGGTAGATGCGGTTCGCAAAGCTCCGGATGCTCTCGAGGGCGAGGATGCCGGGAGCGGACGACTCCTCCGAAAGATTCTCCTGGCGGAAGATGAGGCCATGGATCGTAACAGGCGTGGCGCTGGTATAAGAGGTCTCTCTAACCGAAGCATAATCGGCAAACTGCACCGTAGGCAGGTTGGTGGCCTCCTCCGAGGAGATCATCTTCACGTCGTGAATCTCGGTGACACCCCGGTAAGTGGCCTTGGCGCCCGTGAACGTGGCCACTTCACCATAATAAGGAGTGGCGGCGTCGGCGCTGTTCGGATCCATGATGGCGTGGAGGAAGACCCGGCCCTGGTCGTCGCCTACGACGAAGCTGCGTTCACCGGAGGCAAAGACGGGCACATTCTCCAGGCGGACCAGCTGTCCGTCCGGCTGGTTGAACACGTCGGAGACACCCATGGTCTCAGGCGTATTCATATACCGCTGGAAAGGCGTGAGGCTGAAACCGGTCGCGCTCTTGTCGTCCTCGGCATAGGCCAGGACATAGCGGGTTCCGTCCTCCATTTCGGAGACGGGGAGGGTGATCGTCTTGCCATCGGCCCCCAGCGTTCCCAGGTGGCGCTTTTCGCGGCGGAGGCTCTTGCGGTCGTTGCTCTTGCCCCAGACAAAGCCCACCTCGTCCTCGATGACGCGGCCGCCGTTGTCTTCGATGGTGGCCGTGAGCATGCCGTTCTGGATGGTCACGTTGGACAGTGTGGCGACGGACGTCTCAGGCGTCTTCTTGTCCACAACGGAAGAGTATAGCTTGCTGTGCCCGTTGGAGATGAACGCGCGCAGATAATAGGTGCTGTTGGGCTTGAGGTCCTTGGCCTCGGCCGTGAAGCCGTTGGCGCCTTCGGTGGCCGTGAGCGTCGTGACAGGCCCGCCGTTCTCGAAGAGCTGGTCGGAAATCTCGACGCCGTAGGACGTGATATCGCTCATGTCCTCGCCGAAAGAGGCCGATATCAGCATCGAAACGCGCGTGATGTCGTCCTCCCCGACGGAGACGCGGGGTGCGTCGGGCTTGTTGCAAAGGGCGTTGGGGTCCTTCTGGCAGCCGATGACGGCCAGGGCCAGCAAGGCCGGAATGTAAAGTTTCATGGCGGTTAGAACATTACGCCAACACCCAGGTTGGCCTCGTAAAACTTAAAGGAATTCGTCTGGACGCCGGCCGACAGGACCACGCCGCCCAGGCGGAAGATGACGCCGGTCTCGGCCTCGACGCCCGAGAAGGAGGAAGGCACGACCTTCGCGTACTGATAGTCGCCGCTCTCGCCCAGCATCTCCCACGCGACCGTGCGGCTGCCGTAGCCGCCGCCGATGTAGGCATACAGGGAAGAATTGTCGCCGATGTCCGTCAGATGGCGCATGTAGCCGCCCGTCACGGCGAAGCGGGCCTTCTTGGCCTCTCCCGTGTACCAGCCCTTCACGCCGTCGATCATGCCCTCCGCGTCGCACTCGGCGGCGGTCTTAAGGCCGAAGCTGAAGTCCGTCTTGACGCGGATGAAGCCGCCGTTCTTCTTGCAGAAGCCCACCATGATGCCGTAGGACGGATGCATGGGCTGGGCAAAGCCGATGCTGGCGGTCGGCAGCAGCAGTGTACGCAGCTTTACGGCCTCCTCGATATCCATATCCATCAGGTAAACCATACCCGATTCGATATTCACACCCGCAGGAATGGCGAACTCCATGGGCTTGCAGCCTTCCATGGAGAACTTCAGGCGCGTGGTTCCCTCGGGAACGTGGATGAGCCACTCGCCGGGGTAATGGATGGCTTCGCCGACCATCCCTTCGAAGACGAGGGTGGAGTCGGACGCCGCGAACGAAATGTCAATGAGGGCGGCCAGCTTGTTGTTCCTGTCAAAGGCAGGGGACGTTCTGGCGCGCATATCGCCGATGTCGGACGGCGAGAAGCTGCGGACAATCAGCCGACGGTTCTGGGCGCTGGCGACAAGGCTCAGCAGGACCAGGGCCGAGATAGTGAGAATTCGTTTCATCGGATCGTAAAGCTATTGATGTTAAACACTTTTTCTTCTCCCAGACGCTGGGTTTTCCCCTCGTCCAGCCAATAAGGCTGCCAGGTACGTACGTGGATCTGGGGGTGCGACTCGTCGCGGAAGTCCCAGATCATGAACAGGTAGCCGTCATCGGAGTAATTGGACGATTTGTAGCCCTGGCGCAGCATGACGCCATAGTAACCGTCCACGGAAGGATGCTTGGACACCTTGATGTCCGTAAACGTCACCTGGATATACTTGGCGGCGGGGAACACCTTGGTGCGGAGTTTCTCGATGTATTCGTGCTTGCGCTGCTGGGTATAGACGATGTCGGGCGTCTCCTTCAGCACGGCCACGCGGTCTCCCTTCTTGCGGCGGACCACCTTGCCGGTGATGATGAGGGCGTCGTCGCTGAATACATTGTCCAGGAAATCGATGTCCTTACGGTTGTAAGCGGTTCGGAACTGTTCCACATAATCCAGGATCATCTGGCGGCAGCGCAGGTCCGTCACCTCGGTCCCGTCGGAGATGACCTTGCGGTACAGGTGGCTCTGCAGGGCCAGGTTCACGCGGGACACCGTGCCGTCCTTCTCCATGTCGATCACCAGCTCCTGGTAGTCGTTCTCGCCGCCATCGGCCTTGAGCTCGATGGGGACGTTGCGCACCTGGTAGCCGGAGTAGGTCGTGAGGACCCTCTCCACAATCTCGGGCTCCTCGCAGCGGAAAGGCATGTTGCCCCAGAGCATGAGGATGGCGTCGGACGCGTCCTCCGTAATCGCGACGCGCGAGAAATCCGGGGCCGATGACTGCTCGTACGCAGCGTTGAAGCTGGAAAGGAGGGCCGACAGATTCGTGCCGATGCTTTCCCTGAGGGCGGCGTTGGACAGGCCGTCGCTGACCGTGAATGAAACAGACTGCGCCCGGACGCCGAGGAAGGCGCCCATCAGGAGCAGGGTTATAACGAATCGTTTCATAAGGCGATGTTGTTTTTCAATCCTTCGACATACACCCACAACGGGGCGTTCTTGTATTTCATGGGCTGGGTGGGCTGCCCGGTCCTGGCGTTCCTCCTGACGTAGGACGCATCCATGGGCGTCATCACTTCCAGGATCTTCTTCGTCTTCTTGTCGAAATAGACCAGGAGGCCGTCGTTGGCGTACTCCTGCGTCTCATTGTCGATCTTCTGCCCGGCGCGGATCTCTGCGGCGAGCGGATGGCTGGCCACCAGATCCAGCACTTCGTTGAGGGTCTGGGCCGATAGGATCCCCTGCACGAGGGACTCCAGGTCCTCCTTGCGGGAGTCGCTGCCCAGTTCATCGGCCAGGGCCTTTTCCGCTTCCTGGAGGCGGGTCTTGTTCACGAAGACGATGCTGCGGTAGGTATGCGGACGCACGAGGCAGGATACGGTCTCCATCACCTCCTGGGGGACGGCCTTCTTCTCCTTGAGGAAGGGGAAATCCCCTTCATTGATATAGGCGTCCAGCTGGACCTTGAGTTCCTTGCCGGCCTGCTCGACGGAGGTGTTCACGTCATCGTCGCCCGGGACGGTCGCAAGACCGTAGAGGTAATGCTCCGTATCCAGTTTGATTTGGTTGATGCGCCTCAGGAGGCTGTCCCTGTCCTGGGAGAACAGGGGAGCGGCGGCCGTCAGCAGCGCGAGGATCATGCAAGACAGTTTCTTCATTTCGCCAGGTTGTGGATAGGGGTGAACGTATAGCCTTCGGCCGACATGCGGCCGGTCTTGGAATCGAGGATGTGCCTGTCGATCTGGAAATGGAAGGTGTGGGTGTAGCCTCTTTCCTGATCGACCAGGAAAAGGGTGGCCTTGTAGATGTCTCCGTCCTTCTTTTCAAAGCCGACGTAGGGGGTCATCCCGCATCCGTTGATGCAGAAGCCCAGCAGGCGGTTCAGGGAGACGTCCACCTCGGCGGTGGCGTAGTTGTAGCGATGCTGCTTGAGGGCGACGGTGTAGTCCGTGTCCCCGGTATAGCCGCACAGGAGGGTAGCGATGCTGTTCTCCGGCTTGTCCTTCTCCCGCAGGGGGATGTACTGCCCCTTGACGCGGCGGAAGAACGCCACGGTCCGGACGGATTCAATCTCGTAGTTGCCCTTGTCGGAGGCGTAGATGTCCTTGTCGATACGCTCCAGATTGTCCGGAACAGGCCTGTCGAAGGGCCCCTCATAAAGGGCCAGGCCCTCCATGAAGCGCTTTTCGAGCTCTACTTTGTCCGGTTCCTGGGCGAAGGCCGTGAAAGCCAGCGCCAGGGTGAGCAGTATGCTTATTGCTTTACGCATGTGCCTAATTTCTGGTCGGCCTCTACGTCCGGGTTGTCGCCCAGCTTGATGAAGGCCTTCTTGTTTCCGTCTTTGTCATACCACTCTCCGTAGTTGAGGTGGCCCTGGCGCCAGTCGCCTTTGATGTAGTCGCCGGCCTCGGCATATCTTTCCTCGGGATCGTGCATGTCGATGCGGCGGCGTGCAGTGAAGCGATAGGTGCCGAATCCGTCCGGATAACCCTTCACGACAGACCCGGAGAAGGTGTTGCCGCCGGTGGTTTTCTTCGGCTGTGCCTTGGGCTCGTCCTGAACCTTGGGCTGTGCCTGCGCCTTGGGTTGCTCCTGCGCTTTGGGCTGCACGGTGACATCGGCCTTGGGCTCTTCCTTCGGCTGCTCGACGGCCGAGGCTTCCACCTTCGGCTTGTCCACCTTGGCCTGCTGCTCGGCGGGCTTGTTCAGGAGGAAGAAGGCTAAGCCGCACGCGGCAAGGACGCCGACGACGGCCAGGACGATGGGCAGCGGCGACTTTTTCCCTGCGGGGGCCGATGCCGCCGGCGCAGGGCTCGGGGCCGGGGCCGATACGGGGATGGCCTTCCGGGAAGACTCCGGTTCCGGATAGACGGCGCGGTAGTCCCGGATGAACTTCTCGATGAGGGCGAAGTCCTTCTCCTGGCTTCCGCGGGTCTTGATGTGCTGCTTCAGCGAGAGGAAATACTCCAGGTCGTCATCGTAAGGGTTGTCTTCCAGCAGATAGGGGACGAAGTGCTTCTTCTGGTTGAACGCCAGGGTGACCTCGTTCTTCACGTGCTCCGACTTGCAGGATTCCTTGCTGGCGATCAGCAGGAAAATGTCGGACGTGCGGAGGGCGCGCGTAATCTCTCCGGCGAAGTTGCCGGACGTCACGTCGCGGAATGCCACCCAGCATCCGAGGCCTTTATTCTCCAGGTAGTTGCAAAGCTCTTCGGCGACTTTCCTGTCGCAGGAACTGTAGCTGATGAAAATCATGTTTATCTTCCTCCTTTATTGCTGCCCAGCAGCTCCAACGTGGTCTTGATCACAATCCAGTCATAGTGTTTCACCTGTTCCGACAGTTCCTCGTAGGGACGGATGTCAGTATGGGTCTTGAGGTCCTCTTTCTTTTCGGGGCCTTGTCTGTAGCCGTTGATCTGGTGCGAGGCGTTCCAGCGGAGATGCTCGCCCACGGCCATGTAGTCCAGGATGGCACCATCGGCCTCATTGCCGGTGTAGTGCTTGCCGTCCACCATCTCCAGCGGGATGTTCTGGGCGACGGACGGGTCTTTCCAGAGGCGTTCGGGCATCAGGTAGCTCTTCACGCGCGTATGGAAGTGGTTGACGAAGTCCTGTCCCATCTTGCGCTGGAGTTCCAGCTTCTTGGCCAGGTCGGAGATGGGCTTCGCCATAATCTGCTTTTCGCGTTCCTCCCAGGTGAGGGGAGAGTGGGATGCCTGGGCATAGGCGCCGTAGAAGGTCTGGGCGTCGCTGCGGAAATCGGCCCCGCTGATGTTGTTCCAGGTCCAGGTGCGCTCGATGTCGCCGATGGAACGGATGACGTTGCGTGCGCCGTAGTTCTGGTTGAAGTAGCCGATGAGGGTCTGGTAGGCGGCGGGCTTGTCCAGCTTGACCACGATGATGAAGTGCTCCATGTCCTCGCGGTTGCGGAAGGCGAACTCGAGGATGTCGATGGCGTGCTTCATGTTCTCGTTGTCCGTGCCGATATTGATGAATACGTAGTCCAGGTTCTTGATGTCTTTCTCCATGCGGGCCCAGAAGCTCTCGCTGCCGACGCTGTCCTGGATGAACTGCACGCGGTCGGGCTCCAGGCCGGGGTGGGTCATGCGGAACTCGCCGGCCTTGGCTTCCATTCTGTTGTCCACGACGGTGACGTGGAACTGGTTCGGCTGCTTGTCTTTGTCCGGGAAGGCGCCGAACTCGTAAAGGAAGGACATCATGCCCTGGCCGGCCTCGCCGAAGCCACAGACGAGGGCGTCGAAGCTGCCTTCGACGTAACCCATCGGCTCTCCTTCGCTGTCTTTGGCGATATGCATGAAGTGGATGGGGTAGAGCTCGTCACGGCCTTTCAGGGCCTTGGTGGACAGGAAGGCGGAGTCTATGATGTGGACGTGGTCGCTGGCCAGGAGCTCCATCCTCAGGGCCAGGCCTTCTCTCTTGGCGTGGCAGTAGATCTGGGCTTTGCAGTTGTACAGTTTCTGGAGGGCGGCCACGTTGTCCGGGTAGTAGCCGGAGATGAGGTAGATGACGGTGTTGGGCATGTCGGCCCAGCGGTTGAGGAGGCTCAGGCCGAGGTCCTTGAACAGGTCCTGCTCGGTGCACTGGCCGAGCGCCTTGCTGGCCTTCAGGACGATGGCGTCCGGACGGACTTCCTTCATGCGGTAGCTCTGGTCGGCGCCGGCGCGGAAGCCTTTGAAGATCTGCGTGAGGGAGAGCTTGTCAGGCATGAGCTCCGGGGTAGGGAGGTCGATGAAGATGACCTTCTCGTCCTTGCCGAGGCTCTTTGCGAGGGCTATGGTCTTGGGATTGATGCCGACGAACAGGTGGATGCCGCGTTCCTTCCGGTGGAACCAGGTCCATGCCAGGGTGGTCTTGCTCACCAGGCGGCGGGCGAAGAAGTGCATGGCCATGACCGAGGTCGTCCAGATGCTGCAGAGGTACAGGCCGCAGATGATAGCGAGCCGATTCATCACCGCAGGATCCTGCGCACCGTTTACCTTAAGGTAGAACATGTCGGTGAAGCGGCCGTAGGTGGTGTTCATCTTGAAGAGGAACAGGTCGATGGCGGCGCCCAGCGACAGGGTCAGGTTGGTGAAGAAGGTCTGCGCGCCGCCCTCCCAGTATGCGATGGCGTAGAAGGTGGTGGAACACACCAGCAGGATGGCGGCGGGAATCCACAGCCGCGTGGGCTTGTTCCGGATGATGCGGGAGGTCAGCAGGCAGTAGCCGACTGTAATCAGGAAAACGATGCAGGCAAAGACTGCAGGGGAGAAGTGTTCCAGAAACGGGGTCATAGTTCGTGGTTACAAATAACTTACAAATATAATAATAATCTGGATTATTGGCATGGCATACCTTTTGAAACTTACCCCCGCCGGAAAAATATTAAAACCTGAATAACATTAGTGTCCGGTAAAAATTCATAAAAGTTCTTTGAAAATATTGAGAGTTAGGTAATTACAAAGGTTTTTGGAGTCAACCGATTAGAAATTATCTTTGCCAGACT
>JAEEGK010019368.1_pt1 | contig 14605 bp, 16 predicted proteins | sample 8958771 | NCBI WGS metagenome assembly JAEEGK01 (sample SAMN16246547, study PRJNA631951) | gut metagenome | biome: gut microbiome; feature: rumen; material: SC-attached | host: Bos | place: Iran: Karaj | collected 2018-10
CTCTGTCGACTTCACATACAGATTGACGCCCTTTTCAATCACGATACTGTTCTTACCGTGAATACCGTTCTTGTAGTTGCCGTAAACTTCCAGCGATCCGTCACCGCTAATCAGCAGTTTGCCTTTAGCGAAAATAGCACCCTTGTGGTCTTCTGTGGTACCATCGTTCAGCTTATTGCTGCCTGTGGCGTAAAGGTATGCATTGCCCGAACACTCAATGTCGAGTGCCGTTTTCGATGCACTGGTGATATTCACTCCGTTCAGTGTCAGACCGAAGTTGGTCTTACCGTTGATAATGAGTGAACCGTCCGTCGTCGTACCAGTTACAACGTAGTTGATACCCTCCGTTCTGCTATGATCGACGGTGACGTCGTTGCCTGCGATAGTCACCGTAACACCGGCAACACCCGGGTCTGCCGGACTTGTCATATCGATATTGACAGTGGTAGCGAACGTGTTGGCGCTTGGAGCGTCGCCATCCTCAGGGTATTGTGCAGCAGCCACATCCGTAGGCTCTGCTGTTGTCTTGTCAATAGCTACGGTGAAGGTGGACATCTCACTGTAAGAACCCGTCGAGCTGCCACCACCGGTAATGGTGCCACTGCCACTGGTGCTGCCACCGTTATCTCCCTCGTCACCACCATTAAGAATTGTTGTGCCACCGCTTGTTGTCAGTGGATCGTCAGAAGAACATGCTGTCGTCATGCCCATCATTGCTGCTGCAAAGAGCAAACTTGTCATCATCTTTTTCATATCCTTTTTGTTTTAGTTAATATTATCTATGATTTAGATGATGCAAAGGTAGACGAAAACAGCCGGTTCGCGAAAAATCTTCAACGAACCGGCTGATTTATTCAGCGAAATGATTATCTCTTAGAGTCCCAGACCCTTTTTAGCTGCATTAGCAGCGTCGTCGATGGCACCAGAAGCCTTCTCCTTGGCTGCGTCCTTCACCTCGTTGGCCTTGTCGGCAGCAGCCTGCTTTGCCTCATCTACCTTCTGATTGGCAGCATCAACAGCAGCGTCCTTAGCATCGGTGGCAGCGTCACCAACCTGCTCGAGCAGTCCATTGACAACCTTGTCAGGCTCAACGTCTGTGATAGCAGATACGGCAGCGGCAACAGCAGCGTTCTCACCTACAACAGCCTTTACCTTGTCGGCATTCTCCTTCAGGAATGTCTGTACTCTTGCAACATACTGCTTGGCAGCCTCAGGATTAGTCTTGATGAGCTCGGCAATCTTTTCCTTGATAGCGTCAAGAGCCTGCTGGAATTTGCTGGCATCCTTTGTCTCCAGGTTGGATGTCAGAGCGGCGATAGCGGCGTCAGCCTCTTCGTCAGCAACATTTACCTCAACGGCAGTACTGTCAGTAGCTTCACCCTGCTGAGTCTTGTTACCACATGATGTAAATCCGATGGCAGCAACAGCCATCACTGCAAAAAGAATCTTTTTCATAACTTTCTCCTTTTTCTTATTAATGTAAAACATGTTTAGTGGTTTCTAAAACCGCGACAAATATACAATGAAAATTGATTCGTGGTTCTTTTTTTTTAATCTTTTAACGTTAATTCAACAGGACAGTGGTCGCTGCCCAGTATTTCCGTATGGATTTTTGCATCCTCAATGCGTTCACGCAAGCGTTCGCTGGTGACGAAATAGTCGATGCGCCAACCAGCATTCTTCTGACGGGCTTGGAAACGGTATGACCACCATGAATAGGTGACCTGTTCGGGATAGAGTGTGCGGAAAGTATCGATAAACCCACTGCCAAGTAGATCGGTGAATTTCTGTCGTTCCTGGTCTGTGAATCCTGCATTCATTCTATTTGTCTTAGGATTTTTGAGGTCTATCTCCTCGTGGGCAACGTTCAGATCGCCACAGAGGATGACGGGTTTCTTTCCATCGAGTTGTTTCAGATAGGCACGGAAATCGTCTTCCCACGACATACGGTAGTCGAGTCGTTTCAGTCCGTCCTGTGAATTGGGTGTATAACAGCAAACCAGGAAAAAGTCCTTCATCTCAAGTGTGACAACACGCCCCTCATGATCGTGCTGCTCAATGCCGATGCCATAAGTCACATTCAGCGGTTGGTGTTTCGTGAAGATGGCAGTGCCGGAATAGCCTTTCTTCTCAGCATAGTTCCAGTATGACTGATAACCTTCAAACTGCAGGTCCAGTTGTCCTTCCTGCATCTTTGTCTCCTGTAGACAGAAGAAGTCCGCATCCAACTCCTTGAAGATATCGCTAAAGCCCTTGCCCTCGCAAGCCCTTAGCCCATTGACGTTCCATGAAATCAGTTTCATCACCTTATTTATATATTATGGGTTAGCAGCCAGAATCTCAGGACGGAACTCAAAGTGCATGGTGTCATAGTGATACCAGCGCCCGCCCCAGATAAAGCCATGTTTCTCGAATATCAGAACCAATTCCTTGGGGAATCGGTTGGCATATACAATTTCCTCCGTCTCTTTCTTTCCGGGATTCTTCCACAGCCAGTAGTCGCTTTTGGCAACGGCAATATCGATGGTCATGCCATAGCTGTGGGCACTCTGACGATTGGCTCCCCTGACCTTACGCCAGTAGAATGAGCCCGACGACTTCAAATAGGAATGTAATTCAGGGTGTTTCTCCAGTTCTTTGGCAACAGCGCGAAGACTGTCTGCAGCCCCGTTAATCGTCGTAAACTGCACCTTTCCACCAGCCCAAGGCACACTGATGAGGTGCTTACTGACTTCTGCAGCCGAGTTGCCATACATCTTCTTGAAGAGTTGCTCACAACGGCTACGACCTGCGTCCTGTAAATACTCTGGTGTCCATGACTTCCTGTCGTATTTGAAGGCAAACATATCCTCAGGGTCGGCATCGTCCAGTTTCTGCTCGAACGACTTCTGCCGTCCGTCGTCATACTGTATCTTCGTGCCGTCAGACATCAGCAGATAGCCATTCTCGTAACCTTTGACGAAGTTGGGATAGACCTTCATCAGAATCTTTGCCCCTTGGGGAATCGGTTGTTGTGCCGACGCTGGGACAGCCGAAAAAAGTATAACAGCTACACTGACCAATCCTGCCAGTGTAACTGTCGTTTTAAAGAATCTCTTCATTACTCGTATTTTAATAGGAATGCAATGTTCGCATTCTCATATTTGTTAAACTCTCTTGCAGGAATCTCCTTTCGGTATCCATTATACCAACTCTGCTGCTCGAAATACTCACGCAGTTCAGCATCCTTGAAAATACGTCCGTGGCGAGCATAGATGGAGTTCTTCAATACACGAATCTGACCACGGTCATAATCCTTGATATCATCGTAACTGATATAACGGGTTGAGAGATAATCATACTCTGTGCCCCATACTACATTGGCATTCCTCTTCACCTTCTTAACGGTCTTACGAGGGATGGAAGGAACGTCCTGTGCACTAGCTTCCAACACGGGAGCAAACAACATGGCAGCCAAGAGTCCGATGACAGCCATCATTTTCTTTGAGGTCAGTTTCATAGTCATTTGTTTTAATTATTAATAATGTGATTTACCATTCTCGTTTGCGAAGGTACAAAAAAGTGAGTAAACCACCAAAGAAAAAGCCAACAAATCAACAAAAAAACTGCATCAACCTTAGGAGGATGATGCAGTTTGTATTCTTAAATAATAATGTCGCTTAGAACTTTGCCATTTTGATGGCCACTACTGCACACTCGTCACCTTTGTTGCCTAATCGTCCGCCAGCCCGATCCAAAGCTTGCTGCATATTCTCGGTTGTCAGCAGTCCGAAGACTACAGGAATGTTGTTGGTGGCATTCAGACGGGCAATGCCTTGTGTGACGCCCTGACAGATGTAGTCGAAGTGAGGTGTCTCGCCACGAATGACACATCCAAGGATAATCACTGCATCGTAACCGTCGTTCAGTGTCAACTGGCGTGCTCCGTAGATGAGCTCACACGAACCTGGCACTGTCTTTACGTGGATATTCTCTGGCAGAGCACCATGCTTTTCCAACGTATTGACACATCCTTCCAGAAGCGCTCCTGTTATTTCAGGATTCCATTCCGACACCACGATGCCGAAAATCATGTTCGACGCATCGGGTACCTTAGCTGCGTTATATTCAGAAAGATTCTTGGTGGCCATTATTTTGCAGATGCACGTTCGATGTATTCGTCAATCGTCTGATACTGCATAGAGTTGAAGTACTTCTCCTTCACTTCCTGATAGAGTTTCAGAGCCTCGTCTTTCTTACCCTGGCTCTCCAAAATCTCACCAGCCTGAATCAAGAATGTTGGTGACAGCGAATTGTTGTCTGCCATCTTAGCAGCTTTCTTCAAGTGCTCTACAGCCTTGTCGAGCTGGTTCAGATTAGCGTATGCATTACCCAGTGCACCCTCGGCAGCTGGAGAAATCATAGCGTCGTCCTTGCCACTGAAGCTTTCCAGTGCATTGACAGCCTCCTGCCATTTGCCCAGATTGGCTTGACAGAGACCAATGTAGAGCTGAGCCAGATTGCCAGCGTCTGTTGAACCGTACTCGTTAGCTACCTTCTGGAAACCTGCGAGTGCCTTGTCGAACTGATCCTGAGCGAACAGCTCCTGGCTCTTGGCGAGTTCCGTACTTGCCTCGTCTTCACGGGGCTCAAGGTAGTAATTGTTAAAAAGAATAGCGCCTACTACAATCAGAATGAGTGCTACGACGCAAATGATAATTGCCTTCTTGTATTTCTCGAAGAAAGCTTCTGCTTTGTTTACCTGCTCCTGTACTTCAGGGGCGGTTTGTTGGTTTTTGTTTGCCATTATTTTTGTTTCTTTATTATTGTTCGTATACAAATCGGGTGCAAAGATACGAAATAATTATGAATTATGAATTATGAATTATAATTTTTTTTGTACCTTTGCACTCAAATGATACTCCGAAGACTCTCTATACTCAATTATAAGAACATTCGCGAGGCTTCTTTGGAGCTTTCGCCAAAGATTAATTGTTTCATCGGGCACAATGGGGTGGGCAAGACCAATGTGCTTGATGCTGTCTATTATTTGTCGTTCTGTCGCTCTGCCTCTAATCCTATTGATTCTCAGGTGATTCGTCACGAAGAACCATTCTGTGTCATTGAGGGCGAATATGAGTCTGATAGCCAACATCCCATTGGCGATAGCCAGCAGCTTCTCATCTCCTGTGGTATGAAGCGGGGTGTCAAGAAACATTTCAAGCGTAATAAAAAGGAATATAAGCGCCTGTCAGAGCATATCGGACTGATACCTCTTGTGGTGGTCTCGCCTTCCGATACGATGCTGATTGAAGGCAGCAGCGAGGAACGTCGCCGACTGATGGATATGGTGATTTCGCAATACGACCGTTCTTATATCGAAGCACTCTCTCGCTATAATAATGCCCACCAACAACGCAATACGCTTCTGAAACAGGAAGATCCTGCCCCCGATCCTATGCTCCTGCAGATATGGGAAGAGCAGATGGCGGAGTCAGGCGAGGTGATTTACCAAAAGCGCAATGCCTTTGTACAGGAGTTGATACCGCTCTTCCAGCAGTTCTACAATCAGATATCGTCAGGACGCGAAACGGTAGGGCTTAACTATACCTCTCATTGTCAGCGTGGTCCGCTGTTGGAGGTCATTCAGCGTGATCGTCATAAGGACTTGGCTGTAGGTTTCTCGTTACATGGTGTCCATCGTGACGATTTGGAGTTTACGCTGGATGGTCATCTGATGAAACGTGAGGGCTCGCAGGGACAAAACAAGACCTATGCCATTGCCCTGAAACTGGCACAGTTTGATTTCCTCAAGCGCACAGCCTCGCAAACCACACCACTTTTGCTTTTGGACGATATCTTCGATAAGTTGGATGCCGAGCGTGTGGAGCAAATCGTGCGACTTGTCTCGGGTGATGCCTTCGGACAGATATTTATTACAGACACCAATCGCGACCACTTGGATCAGATACTGAAGGCAAGTGCGCTCGATTATAAGATATTCTATGTTGATAACGGAGAAATAACAGAGAAAAATGTTTAGGCAGAAAGTAGAATCCCTCCGAGATGTCCTTCTGCGCACGTTGCGTGAACAAGGATTGGAAACGCCTCTGAAACAGAAACGGCTTGTTGAGGCGTGGCCCCAGATTGCAGGCCCTGGGATAGCCCGTTATACGTTGAACACCTATATTTATAACCAGACGCTTTTCGTTCGTCTTTCTAATCCAGCCCTTCGCTCCGACCTCTCCATGATGCGTAGCGAACTGGTGAAGAAATTGAACGACGTAGTAGGAGAGCAGATCATTGTGGATATCCGCTTCTCCTGACTACGAATTCTTTTCTTATGCAGCCCGTTTTTGTTTACTGTTGGGTGCTGGAATGAGCTGAGGCGTAGCCTTGCCTTCCTGGAACAGTTTCAGGGTTTCCTTGATGGCAGGGTCGTCATCATTCAGATATTGCAGCCAAGCCTCTTCACTCATCATGTTGTAGATGATGCGACTGTGCAGATATCGTTCCAACAGTTTGTGCGAGCGCTGAATCAGCAGGTTGCGACGCTTCAGTCCGTTTTTCTCGCCATACGAAACAAACTTCTCCACCATGTTTTGCTTCAACAGATATTTCTCCAAGTCTTTCATCGTCTTGAATTCGTTGAGTTTCTGGCGATTGTTGTCCGTATATTCGAAGGCAAACTGAAGGATGAGTCCGCTCATGGCAGCCTGCTTATAATAAGAGGTGACGTCGGTAGTGTCTTCTGCTACGAAGATGTCGGGGGTGATTCCGCCTCCGCCAAACACCTCGCGTCCGATGCGTGTCTTATAGGCAGGACCGGTATGCTTGATACTGTCTTGCGAGAAGAACTCACCATGCTGATAGCGTGCCATCAAGTCTTCCTCGTAGTCTTTGTTGTCGCCTGAGACGTAGGGCTTTTGAATGCATCTGCCTGAGGGTGAGTAATAGCGTGCTATGGTGAGACGAATCATCGAACCGTCGTTGAAAGCCATTGGTTTCTGAACGAGTCCCTTACCGAACGAGCGACGTCCGATGATGGTGCCTCGGTCGTTGTCCTGAATAGCACCTGCCAGAATTTCGCTGGCTGATGCCGAACCCTCGTCGATGAGCACTACCAAAGGTATCTGCTGATAGGAACCACGTCCGTCGCTGCGGAATTCCTGGCGAGCCGATCGGCGTCCCTGTGTGTAAACAATCAACTGACCTTTAGGCAGGAATTCGTTGGCTATCTGTACTGCCGACTCCAGGTAACCGCCCGTATTGCCTCGCAGATCGATGGTCAGGTTCTCGAATCCTTTCTGCGAGAGTTGGGCGAGGGCAATCAACAATTCGGGATAGGTGTTCTCGCCAAAGTTCTTGATGCGTATATAACCCGTGTTGTCGTTGAGCATATAGGCAGCAGTGACACTCTTTGTCGGAATGTCGCCACGCGTCACCACGAAGTTGCGGATGGTCTTTTCCTTATTGCGCAGAATGCCCAGTTTCACCTTTGTGTCCTTCGGACCCTTCAGTTTGTGCATGGCCTCTTCGTTGGTCAGCGTCTTGCCAGTGAAGTTCTTGTCGTCCACCTTCACAATCATGTCGCCGGCTATCACACCAGCTCGCTCGGCAGGTCCGTTCTTAATCACGTTCTGCACGTGGAGCGTGTCCTGTCGGATAATGAATTCAATGCCAACCCCTGAGAACGAGCCCTTCAGGTCGTCGTTGGCTATCTGCATATCCTTTGCAGAGATATAGACAGAGTGGGGGTCCAGTTCAGACAGAATCTGTGGCATGGCCTTCTCCACGAGGTCGTTCACGTTGACGGTATCTACATATTGGTCGTCAACCAGTCGGAGCAGGTTATTCAGTTTGTTGCTTCCGGAATTGATGATGCTCAGCCTGTTGCCAGAGAAGTGGTTGGCATAGAATGTTCCAATCAGGATACCCACCACTACGCTGATAGCCATCAGTATGGGCATAAACCGGTTATTCTTCTTCTCGTTCATTTTTCTTCTGGATTAATATAAATCGTTTCAATACCGGCACGTTTCAGCAGGTCGATGCCATCAGTGAGCCGATACTGTTCACCATAAACCACGCGTTTGATGCCTGCCTGAATGATGAGTTTGGCACACTCAATACAGGGCGAGGCTGTGATATAGATTGTCGAGCCGTCGGAATTGTTCGACGAGCGGGCCAATTTGGTAATAGCATTGGCTTCCGCATGCAGCACGTAGGGTTTCGTCACGTTGTTCTCGTCTTCGCATACGTTTTCGAATCCGCTGGGCGTTCCGTTGTATCCGTCGCTGATAATCATACCGTCCTTCACCACCAATGCGCCCACCTGGCGTCGCTGGCAGTAAGAATTCTGCGCCCATATCCTTGCCATCTGCAAGTAGCGCAAGTCGAATTTGTGTTGTTTATCGTTTAATTCCATTTCGCTTTAATAATGCATCAATAGTGGGTTCTCCGCCTCGGAAACGCTTGTATAGCGTCATGGGGTGCTCCGTGCCCCCTCGTGATAGAATGTTGTCGCGGAAACTCTGGGCAGTCTTCTGGTCGAAGATACCTCGGCGCTTGAAAACGCTGAAGGCATCGGCATCCAGCACCTCAGCCCATTTATAGCTATAGTAGCCTGCAGCATAACCGCCAGCCATGATGTGCGAGAACTGCACCGTCATACAGGTGTCCTTCAGCTGTTCGCCCAGTATGGCTTTCTTCCAGGCCTTCTTTTCGAAGGGGATGATATCGGCAGAGAATGCCTCACGCTGCGTGTAATAAGCCATATCCAGCAGTCCGAAACTGACCTGACGCAGACAGGCAGTAGCCACCATGAAGTTACGACTCTTCACAATGCGACGTATCAACTCGTCGGGCAGGGGCTCGCCTGTCTGATAGTGGAAGGCAAACGTACGCAGAAAGTCCTTTTCTATGGCAAAGTTCTCCATAAACTGCGAGGGCAGTTCCACGAAGTCCCATAGAACGTTGGTACCGCTGAGGCTCTCGAAACGGGTGTTGGCAAACATACCGTGCAGCGAGTGGCCGAACTCGTGGAGGAATGTCTCCACCTCGCCCAATGTCAGCAGTGCAGGTTTCTCGTCTGTAGGTTTCGTGAGGTTCATCACCACACTGACGTGAGGCCGAATATTGACCATTGACCGTTGACCATTGACCATTTTCTCTTTGCGAATCGACTGCCCTTGGTATTCCGTCATCCAGGCACCTCCCTGCTTGCCCTTGCGGGGGTGGAAGTCAGCATAGAACACAGCCAGATAGCTGCCGTCCTTGTCGAACACCTCGTAGGCTTTGACGTCAGGATGATATACGGGGATATCCTTGTTCTCCTTGAAGGTGATACCATAGAGTTTGTTGGCCAAACCGAACACACCGTCTATCACTTTCGACAGCTCAAAATAGGGGCGCAGCATCTCAGCATCCAAGTTATATTTCTTCATCTGCAACTTGTGGGTATAGAACCCTGAATCCCAAGGTTTCATACCCCCCTCCTTTTGGAGGGGTTGGGGGAGGCTTCTTTTGAGCTCTTCCTGCTCCTTGATGGCAGTGGGCTTATAGGCATCCACCAGATCGTCCAGCAGTCGATACACATTGCGCACGTTTGATGCCATACGACGCTTCAGCACGTAGTCGGCATACGTCTTATATCCCAGCAACTGGGCTATCTCGCGACGCAGATTGATGAGTCGCTTACAGATATCGATATTGTTTTCTGTATTGTCGTGGGTACAAACGGTATTGCGAGCCATATACATCTGCTGGCGCAGGTCGCGCTGGGTGGAGTAGGTCATAAAAGGCGAATAGCTGGGCATATCCAGCGTAAACACCCAACCCTCCTTACCTTGTTCTTTGGCAGCCATAGCAGCAGCCTCGCGGGCAGTCTCGGGCAGTCCGTCCAATTGTGCCTCGTCAGTGATGTGTAGCGTAAAGGCTTTGTTCTCCTTCAGCAGATTCTGCGAAAACTGCAGCGATAGCATCGATGCCTCCTCAGTCAGTTGGCGCAGTTTGGCTTTCCCCTCTTCGTCGAGCAGCGCACCAGAGCGTACAAATCCCTCGTAGCAGTTGTCGAGCAACTTTTGTTCTTCCTGAGTCAGTCGGCGGTGGTGCAGATGCACCTTGCGGATGCGTTCAAACAACAGGGGGTTCAGCCTCATGTCGTTTTCATGTTGCGTCAGGATGGGCTGCATTTTCTGAGCCAGCTCGTCCATCTCGTCGTTCGTCTCAGCCGACAGCAGGTTGAAGAACACCGTCGAAACCCTTTCCAGCAGGTCGTAATAGCCATCGCCCTCGTCAAAGGGATTCAGGATGGTATTGTCGAAAGTTGGTTTCTCAGGGTTGTTGATGGTTTTCTCCAGTAATTCGTTGTCACGACGGATGCCCTCCATGAAGGCCTCCTCGTAGTCTGCCAGTTGAATACGGTCAAACGGCACAGTGTCGTGCAGAGTGCCGTACGGTTCGAAAAAAGGGTTCTTATGGTCGCTCATACTAACGTTCCTATTTTATTTAAGGTGCAAAGGTACGAATAAGTGAGCACAATACAAAACAATAAAAGATTTTTTTAAGTTTTCTTATAATGCGATACTTTCTATTCTGAGTTTCAGCATACCTGCAGGCACGCGCACCTCAACAACATCGCCCACTTTCTTGTTGAGCAAAGCCTGTCCGATGGGCGACTTGATAGAAATCTTACCCTCGCGCAGATTGGCCTCATGAGGATTCACCAGCATATAGGTCATACGGTTCTCGTTGCCCAGATTGGTGATTTCCACCTTCGACAGCAGTCCAACGGCATCTGTGCCCAGCCGCTTCGTGTCAATCACGCGTGCAAACTCCAGCACACGCTGTTTGAAGCGAATCTGACTCAGCAATCGTCCCTGTTCGCGCTTAGCGGCATGATATTCAAAGTTCTCGCTCAGGTCGCCCTTGTCGCGCGCCTCAGCTATCGCCTCCCTGACCCTTGGCAGTTCAACGTTCTCCAGTTCTTTCAGTTCGGCTACCAACTTGTCGTAGCCTTCTTGTGACATATACTCCATAACTACAAAGTCAAGAATTTGTGGTTTTTTTTGTGTCTATAATTGTGCAAAAGTACAAAAAATGAAGGAAGCGAGGAAAGAAAAGTGAAAAATATTACAATTTTAGTATTAATTTCCTTACTAAGGCATGTTTTTATATGGGAAAATCACAAAAATCACAAATCACAAATCACAAAAATCACATTTTACACTTTTGATGTTTCACATCGAACCTGCTTACGCATTCCCGAGCAAGCTCGCCTACCCGTAGCCTTTCGGCAGAGCTGACGCAAGCATGGCCTTTGGTTTTCTTGTTAAAGGATATTCACACTTTTTCACAGATGGCGAAGGTGGGAAATGTGATTTTTGTGATTTGTGATTTTTGTGATTTCTGTGAATCTGGGGGGTACTTGTATGTATAGGGGGGAGTAGAAGAATTTTATATTTATATATAAATATAAAATTTATAATATATATATAATTATATAAATATAAGGGAGTTGCGATGTGGGGAAAGTGCAAAAATCACAAATCACAAAAATCACAAAAATCACATTTGGGGAATGGGTGATTTAAAGCAAATTTTTTTTTGAACGATGGTGTTTTAAATGCAATGTTTGATTGAAAAAAAGCCTCTATCTTTGCAGCGGGATTCCAGAAAAGGGGTCAAGCAGGGTCCGGTTCCCACTCGCCTCCCACGTGGTTCCCATTTGTATCTATTTTATTGTAGTTTTTTGAATTTGTTTAAAAAGTATGGAAAAAACAGGTTTCAGGCTCAGGGGTGCCAACTGTCTGAACAATGTCGGCAACGGTGCCTACGTTGGTGGTAACAGCGGACACAAAGATACAGAGATACAAAGGACAGAGGCTAAAATAAAGAACTCTGTAACTTTGTATCTCTGTGTTTCTATAAATTGTGATTTTTGTGATTTTTGTGATTTGTGATTTTTGTGATTTTCTTAGTTATTTGCCTCGAAGTCGCGGACGAGTTGCTTGAGGGGTTCGACGGCTTGGGCATGGCGGGGATGATAGCGCAGGATGACGGTGATGAAACGAAGACTGTCGTCGATCACTTTGCCATAGTATTCCAAATCGTCGTCCTGACCTGTGTGGATGGAGTAGTTGTCGCCAGCCTCCAGCAGTTCGGCACCCATGCCCATCATGGTCTGTCCGGGCGAACGATGCAGATTGTCGTCAAGATGTTCGACCATATACGACAGCGATACGTCTTCGTCCATGAAGACCTCCATCTGGTCTTCTTCCAAGTACTGGTGACGTAGGAACGAGGGATAGGTGATGTCGATGTCTAACTTGTCGCTGTGATAGCGGGTCATCTCGGAGTTGCCCATGAGGATGGAGAGACTGTCGTTGCTGTCGAGCTCGGTGACATAGGCCTTTGCAGCCTGTTGCCGACAGGATGACAGGAAGAGGAGAAAAATGAGAAATGAGAAATGAGGAATGTGAAATGAGAAATGTTTCCGCATAATATTTTAGTTTAGTTCAATGTTCAATGTTCAATGGTCAATGTTCAATGTTACATCAGCAGGCGCTCAATCATGGGAATTTCGATGCGACCTCGATGGAGAGAGAGTAGCCCGTCTGCCTGCATCTCGTTGAGTGTCTGCGAGATGTCGAGACGGCTGTCGTTCAGCAGGTCTGCCAGTTGTTTCATCAGAATGTAGAAGGTCTTGGCGCCTGCAGGATACTGGCAGTGGGCAAAGAAGAAGTGGATGAGTCGTTCGCGCAATGTCTTGGGACAGGTGCGCCAGGGGTGGTGAAGCAGTCGGTGGGTGTCGGTAGCCATCATGTTGAGCATATTGAGGCGGAACACGAGCTGTGTTTCCAACAGCAACATGACTTCCTGTTTGTCGATGGTGATGAGATTGACATCCGAGAGGGTGGTGTAGGTGTGGGCATATTGCTGATGTATGCCGAACAGTCGCTCTGGTTCAGGCAGATAGGGTGCCTGCAGACTCTCCACGACGCGATAGGCCCGATTGTCGGCAACATGCTCTGCCTGAACGGTGCCGTTGATGAGGAAGGCGAGCCGGTTGCAGGGGTCGCCAGCTTCGACGAGGCACTTGCCTTTAGGAAATTTGTGGAATCCTATCTTGGTATGTGTCACCACTTCCATCAGGTCGGCATGACTCATGCCCTGAAAGAGGGTGAACTGCAGCAGCTTGTCATATAAATGAAGTGGTGCGGACATCTAAACTATAAACTATGAACTATGAACTATGAACTATTATTCACTCTTCCCTCATGGCATCAACCGGTTTGATGGCCATCGCCCGCAGTGCAGGAGCCAGTCCCGCCAAGACACCTAATATACTCAGTAAGACAAGTGCTCCTATAGCCGTCCAGAAACGTACCTGATAATGAGCCCCCACCACCCCATCGGTGGTATCACCCATCTCCAACATCTCCAAGATAAAGACGGCAAAGAGGATGCCGGCCAATCCGGATACCGCCGTAAGCACCACACTCTCTGTCACGATCTGTGAGAGGATCATCCGTGGGGTCGCACCGATAGCACGACGGATACCGATCTCCGTGGTTCGCTCACGTACGGTGACCATCATGATGTTAGATACACCGATGGCACCAGCCAATAGTGTTCCGATACCTACAAGCCAGATGAGGACGTTTACACCTGTCATCAGGTTATCGAGCATCTGGAATACCACTTCGGTATTAAACAGCATCGCTCCCTGTTCGTCTGTTGGATCGACATAGTGTGCCCTGGCTATGGTCTCCCTGATACGGTAAGTTAACTTAGACATCACCACGCCAGGCTTGGCCGTAACACCTATCAAGTGGACCTGATTACCCAGGTTATAGACCTGCTGCATCTGGGAGAACGGCAGACAGACGCCCGTCCCAGGTTCTCCACTGAAGCTGATACCTTCGGCCGGATTAAAGTCGACACCCACAATCTGATAATAAGTTGAGTCGATACGAATGGACTTGCCACAAGGATCGCCTCCGTCTTTAAACAGCTCCTGATAGACCTTTTTCTGGATGACACAAACCTTTCTGCGATCCTTAATATCCATCTCGTTGATGTAGCGCCCATAGCGTAACATCGGATCCTGTATGGCTTGATACGAGGGCTCCACGCCAGAGACACTGATAGAGGCCTTTCTGTCGCCATAGTAGGCAAAGCTACTGTTACCAAACAAGATAGGCGTTACCACATCGAGTTCCGGTACCCGTTGCTTGAGTCGCTCAACATCCTTGTAGTCCATATTCCACCAACGTCCCTTACGGAATCCCTTGTAAGGCTTCGTAGTCTTCTGTGCCCATATCATAGCAGAGTTCGTGGCAAAACCTTTGAAATTAGAGTTGAGCATCTCTTTCATGCCAGCACCTCCGCCAATGAGTGCGACAAGCATAAACACGCCCCAGAACACACCAAAGCCCGTCAAGAACGAACGTAACTTGTTGCGAGTCAGCGTATCGATGATTTCCCTGTATGAATCTATATCTATTCTCATAACATTAATCTGCTCTTAATGCCTCTATGGGGCGGATTCTACTTGCTTTGAAGGCAGGGATAAGTCCTGCAATCGTTCCTGCAATCACCATCACCAGCGTGGCCTCAATAC
>JAEEGK010019370.1_pt1 | contig 14604 bp, 8 predicted proteins | sample 8958771 | NCBI WGS metagenome assembly JAEEGK01 (sample SAMN16246547, study PRJNA631951) | gut metagenome | biome: gut microbiome; feature: rumen; material: SC-attached | host: Bos | place: Iran: Karaj | collected 2018-10
TATTCCTGCAACATTGTATTCAGTAGAAAGGGTTTTGAATACTATTGGAAGCAATTATGACAATGAAGGGATTGAATGGATTTATACGATAGTTTCAAAAAATCCATCCTTAGAACTTGAAGATTTAGAGAAACATACCTTGTATTATATGGAAAACTTTATGAGAAAATATTTATTTAGTAACCGGCAGAGAATTAAAGAAACGATAAGATTGAAGAGAATGGTTATCAATATTCTTAACTTTATGGTGGAAAAAGGCTCATCTTATGGATATCTCTTAAGAGAGAGTATTCTTTGAAGATGACAAAGATATCATGGATGTAAAACATTGCAGGGAACATTCGTCCCCCCCTTTCAACAACATTTGCTAAGGAATTCCAACTCATTGCCGAAATGACGTAAGAGAAGTATTGACACTGGCACATTGTTTTTGTATATTAACACAGTGAACAAATGTGTAGTTGCGAAATTTTCATTCAAACAATATAACCGAAACCAACTTACGAAAGGCAAAGGAGTTGACTCGGATATTTGATTTTTATACTTTTAGGGGTAAGGTATTGCATGTCTGCATTTAAGCCATTATTCGGGAAAGAGGTACTGATTAACGCAGCTTTGTGGGTTGCCACGAAGCTACCCGAGGATCAATGTCGTTTGCACAAGATTTTCAAGATTTTGTGGTTTGCAGACTTATACCACCTCAAAAAATATGGTAGGACAGTCACTGGAGACACATACATCGCCATGAACAATGGCCCCGTGCCATCTATCTTGTACGACGAGATGAAACAGAATCCGGCAGAGGGTGATGCATTTCGTCGTTTCGATCGCGGGAATGAGAAAGGTTTTGTTGTTCCACTGAAGGATGTTAATGCGGACTATCTTTCGGAAACCGATGTTGAAGCGTTGACATACTCGTTGAATTTGTACAAGGACAAGTCCTTTGACGAACTTACACAGCTGTCCCACAATCGCGCTTGGAATTCGGCCCGTAATGCGGGCATGAACACCTCCATTCGGATAGATGAAATTCTTGACGAAATTGGAGCAGACGGCGAACTTCGCAAATACGTAAAAGACGATATTCTTTTCAGGCAGGCGCTTTAATTATGGACTTGCCTAAAGAATTAACGGGACGCTTGTATTCTGAGCGCGGTGCGGTGGTTCATTCGGAAGTCAATTCCGTCATAAAAACGGACCATGGCAAGTATTTGTTGGTCGTCAAGAAGACAGAATCGTTAGTGGTATGCTGTTCTATAAATTCGGAGCGATTCCGGTTTAAGCCAGAAGAATCACAACCAAAGATTTTGAAACGCGAAAATGATTTTCTTCATCACGATTCCTTTGTGGACTGTGCTCAGATTTTTGCGATTGACTTGAAAGTGTTCTTGAACAATATGGATAAAGGTGTTTTTGTGCCAGTTGGCCACCTAAATGAAAATTCGATGGCATACGTATTGCATGCAGGACAGACATGCCCGATGCTAAACAAGATCGAGCAGGGCTACTTTATGTAGCGGTTTAAAAGTTGCCGTTAAAAAAGGAGATCCCGGCACAAGGCCGGGATGACAAACAAAAGCCACTTTCATCTCTCGTCTGTAGGCCCGTAGGGCCGTTCTCTCGTCTAAACTTACCCCTGCGAGGTTTCGGCGAAGCTCAAGCGTTCGTAGTTTTTGAGCGCGAGGTTCAGGCGGTATTCGTTCGGGAAAAGGCACACGAGATTGCGTTCCTTGTCCATCATGCAATCGCCAGCGTATTCTTCGGCGAACTTGCCTACATCGGCTTCGGGGCCTTTCACCCAGCGGATACAATGGGCGGGCACGCGGTCGAGTTGCACGTCAGCGCCGTATTCACTCTGCAAGCGGAACTTGAGCACGTCGAACTGGAGTTCACCCACAACGCCCACGACAGGCACTGCGGACTTGAGCGGTTCATAGAGCTGCGTTGCACCTTCTTCCGAAAGTTCGGCAAGGCCCTTCGCCATCTGCTTGGACTTGAGCGGATTCAAAAGTGTCACGCGGGCAAAGTGTTCCGGCGCAAAGTCCGGGATGCCCGTAAAGTTCATCTTTTCGCCATCCGTGAGCGTATCGCCAATGCGGAAAAGTCCCGGATCGTTGATACCCACGATGTCGCCAGCCCAGGCGTGGTCAATCACTTCCTTGTCTTTCGCGAGGAATGCGGTCGGAGCAGCCAAGCGGATGTCGCGGCCTGTACGCACGTGGAAAACCTTTTCGCCACGGGTAAAGCTGCCCGAGCAAATGCGGAGGAATGCCGTGCGGTCGCGGTGTTTCGGGTCCATGTTGGCCTGAATCTTGAAAACAAATGCACTGAACGCGTCTTCGTCCGGCTTGACCGGGCGCTTGTCGGTGTCGCGGATCATCGGCGGCGGAGCGAGTTTTGCAAAAGCGTTCAAAAGTTGGCGCACACCGAAGTTGTTCACGGCAGAACCGAAGAACACGGGGCACATTTCACCCTTCAGGAACTTTTCATGATTGAACGGATCCATACCGCCCGTGACCATTTCATACTCTTCGCGGAACTGGTTCACCCAATTTTCACCGCAGAGTTCAACAAGACGCGGATCGTCCGGGCCTTCCATCTGGATAATTTCTTGCTTGCCATCGTCCGGGTTGAACGTATGGAACGTATTTTCGGCGATGGAATAGACGCCCTTGAAAAGCTTACCGACGCCAATCGGGAGCGTAAACGGAGCCGTCTTAATCTGCAAAACGCTTTCAATCTGGTCGAGCAAGTCGAGCACATGGCGACCATCCAAGTCCATCTTGTTGATGAACGTGATAATCGGCGTATGGCGCATGCGGCAAACATTCATCAAGCGAATCGTCTGCTTTTCTACACCGTTCACGCTATCAATCAGCACGAGAGCGGCATCGACAGCAGTCAAGGCACGGTAGGTGTCTTCGCAGAAGTCCTGATGCCCCGGGGTATCGACCAGATTGAACATGCAACCTTCAAACGGGAAGTTCAAAACGGAACTGGAAACCGAAATACCGCGCTGCTGTTCAATCTTCATCCAGTCACTGACAGTGTAACTTCTATTCGCCTTCGCGCGCACGTGACCAGCCTCGCGAATCACATTCCCGTACCACAGGAACTTTTCGGTGATGGTGGTTTTACCGGCGTCAGGGTGGCTGACGATGGCGAAAGTACGGCGTTTTTCTATTTCTGGATTCATATTGAGCTATGGGGTATGAGGTCGTTCGCCTTCGGCGCCCTCTGAGGTATGAGCATTGAGTCATCCTGAGCGGAACGCAGTGAAGTCGAAGGATCCATACAGTGTTAATTTTACGCGGGCAAATATAGTAACTTTAAGGGGCATATTCAATGTTTGGAAGTAAGTGGTTAGTGGTTGGGACTTTAAGTTACTAGATAATAGTTACTTCGCCCTACGGGCTAGTTACTAGAATACCTTAATAAGAAATTCTCAAGTAACTCGTAAATCGGAACTCTTAACTCATTAGAAGAATCTTTCTAATTTTCTTGCGGCATGGTCACAAAGAAAAAGCAATCTAAAACATCCAAGAACGCGCGGACGTTCGTCACGCATGAGTTTCCGGCGCTGTTCGACGCCAATTCGGAAGTTCTTTTGCTCGGTTCCATCCCCTCGCCCAAATCGCGCGAACAGGGATTCTACTACGGTCACCCGCAAAATCGGTTCTGGAAAGTTCTCGCAAGCGTCCTAAGCGAGCCGCTCCCCGCGACCATCGACGAGAAAAAAGCGATGTTCCTAAAGCACCACATTGCGCTTTGGGACGTTCTCGACAGTTGCACCATCATTGGCGCAAGCGACACTAGTATCGAAGATGTCGTGCCAAACAACATCGCTTCGCTCCTTGCGAAAACGAAAATCAAGCGCATCTTTTGCACAGGCGCCACCGCCCACAAGCTCTACGAAAAGTACTGCGAAAAAGCGACCGGCATCAAGGCCATAAAACTCCCGTCCACCTCCCCCGCCAACTGCGCCGTTAAATTCGAGAAGCTAGTGGAAGCGTATCAAGAAATTATGGATTCTTCGGCGATTCTCGCCTCAGAATGACGCATTCGCAAAAAAAGCCCTGCGGTTCACATTCCGCAGGGCTTTTCACATTACATCAAAGCGACTTACTTCTTTTTCTTGTTAGCGTTGCCACGGATGTCGTTCATCTTCATCATCACGTTGATTTCTGCATTCGTGACCTTGGAGCCTGCGCCAGCCGGGTCAAAGACCTTGAACGTAAACTCGTCTATTCCTGTGAATCCCTTATTCGGGGTGTATTCGAAGGAACCGTTCGTTTCGTTCAAGATGATTCGGCCATTACGCGGTCTCATCACGAGCTTCACAGACGCAAGCTTGTCGCCGTCCGGGTCAATGGCACCAGACATCAGGCCGCCCGAAGCCGGAACAGTCAGTTTTTCGTTTTCACGAGTTACGTAGTTCTGAGCCTTCGTTTCAGGCGCATTGTTCACGGCAATCACAGTAAACGTTGCAGTCTTGTGGGCCGTACCACCTTCCGGGTCCGTCACCGTGAACGTGATGCGTTCTGGTTTGCCCTTCCAATGGGTATATGGCTGAGAAACGGTGACCGTCTTCTTCTGCTTATCGTAATTCACCTGCAACTGCTTGTTGCCTGTAAACTTCCACTTGAGTTCATCGAAGCTATGGTCCTTATCGCGAGCATACTGGTCCAGCTTAATCGTCGCAATCACGCCTTCATTCTGATTTTCCCTGATAGTGAAATCCGGGATATCGCGCATGACCGGAGGTGCGTTCACATGCTTCACGACAAACTTCACAACAGACTTGTCAGAGGCGCCAGACGGGTCCGTCGCCGTAAAGATAACGGTTTCATCACCGAACCAGTTATCCCTTCTCGGCTTGATTTCGGCAACACGGGAAGCGTTGATTCTCACGTCGAGGTTCTTGGCTCCAGAAACAGACCATCTGATTTCGTTCTTCTTGTGGTCCGGATCACTTACGAATTCATCAAGATTGATTGGCTTGAAGGTCTTGCCTTCTTGCGTCGTCTGTCCCGGAATTTCCTTCACGACCGGCGGGTCGTTCACAGACTTCACAGTAAAGCGGATTTCTGTAGAAGCCTTTTCCCTGCTCGGGTCAAATACGTTGACCGTTATCGTTTCCGAGCCGTTCCAGTACTTGTTCGGGATTTCAACCGTAAGGATTCCCTTGTCACTAATATTGTACTTGAGTTCATGCTTCCCTGAAGAAACAACCGGAGCCGGGGCATCCTCTTCAACCTGCTTCTTTCCACCCTTCTTTTTCTTCTTGTCCTTCTTGGAGCTCTTGGACTTCGGTGCAGCCGAAGCAAACGGATTTTCGCCGTTGATAGACCACCTGAGTTCATCAACAGAGTTATCCGGATCCGTAACAAACTTTGTCAAATCAATTGCCGGGAAGGTCTTCTTTTCTTCGATGACCTGCTGCGGAATCGGCTTGAACTTCGGCGGATCGTTCACCGGAACCACTTCGAACGTGGCCTTGGTAGAAGCACTAGCGCGTTCAGGGTCGCTAACCGTAAACGTAATCGTTTCCTTACCGAACCAGTTCGGATTCGGGAGCGTCACAGAAGCACGGCCATTCTTGACATCGACAGCAATATCCTTGTTTCCGGAAACAGACCACTTGAGTTCATTCGGCTTGTTATCCGGGTCATTTGCAATCTTTGTAAGATCAATAATTTCGAATCTTTCCTTTTCCTTGATCTTTTGGCTCGGAATGTCCTTAACGATTGTCGGCGGGTCGTTCACCGAGGACACTTCAAAGTCAATCTGCTGCACAGCCCTTGCGCCTTCCGGGTCAGTCACTTCAAGGCGAATCTTTTCCGAACCGTTCCAGTACTTGTCCGGGGTCGTAACAACAAGCTGCTTCTTGGCATTAATAGATGCCTTGAGCGCGCGAGTCTGAGCGATTTCAAACTTGAGGGAGCTGGTCGAATGATCCGGGTCAGAGACAAACTTCGTCAAATCAATCGGTTCGAAGTGTTCCTTCTCCTTGATAGACTGAACAAGAATCGGCCTGATAGCCGGGGGATCGTTCACGGATTCAACAACGAAGTTGACGGTCTTGGAATCAGAAGCGCCTTCCGGGTCCTTCACGGTGAACACCACATTGCGTTCGCCATGCCAGTGCGGGTCGCCAATTTCGATATGGGCAAGGCCACCTTTATAAATAACGACACTGAACGGATCCTTTACAGGTGTATCGTCATCATCATCGTCATCCTTTTTGCCCTTCTTGCCTTTCTTGCTCTTCTTGGCATTTTCGGAACCAGCCTTGACAACCTTGACACTCCAAGTAAGCTGTTCCATCGCATTATCCGGGTCACGGACAAACTTGCTCAAATCGATATCCTTGAACTGACCCTTTTCACGGATCTTCTGAGGCGGAATGTCCCTCAATACCGGAGGATCGTTCACAGAAACGACTTCAAACGTGATGGTCTGGGAGGCCTTGGCGCCATCCGGGTCGCTCACTTCGAGAACCATCATTTCCGGAGCACACCAGAAATCCTTGTTGGGGGCCGTTATATTAAGCATGCGGCTCGGAGTGACTTCGGCCTTGAGCTGCTTAGCACCCGTAATCTTCCAGCGAAGTTCATTCGGCTTGTTGTCCGGGTCCGTCACGAACTCGTCAAGCTTGATAGGCTTGAAGGTTTCCTTTTCCTTGATCTTCTGGTCCGGAATTCTCTTCACGAATGTCGGAGGATCGTTCACGCGGGTCACTTCGAAGACCATCTTGTGGCGAGCCACTGCACCTTCCGGGTCGCTCACGGTGAACGTCAAGGATTCCTTGCCGCTCCATTGCTTATCCGGGACATTAACAATCACAGTATTGTCCTTGCGGATATCCACCTTGAGATCGCGATTGCCAGTCACTTCCCACTTCAAGGAAGATGCCTGATGATCCGGGTCCTCGGCAAGAGTCGAAAGATCAATCGTCTTGAAACGGCCACCTTCGAGAATCGTCTCACCCGTCGGAGCGTTAGCGGCAAGCACCGGAGCGTCATTCACGGAGCGCACTTCAAAGCGAGCGGTCTTGCTGGCAGAAGCGCCTTCCGGGTCCGTTGCAGTGAACGTGATGTTTGCTGCGCCATGCCAATACTTGTTCGGGATGACAATCGTCGCTTCGTTGTTCGCATCGACCTTGACCTTGAGAGAAGAAGCAGAAGATTCCTCATCGTCCTTGCCCTTTTTCTTGGAAGAACCCTGGCTAATCGGGCTCACCTTGAACGTCCACTTGAGATCGCTAATCTTGTGATCCGGATCCTTGACATAGTCAACAAGCTTGATCGGCTGGAACTGTTTCTTTTCGTCAATAGACTGATCACGCAAATCGCGTACAAATTCAGGAGGATCGTTCACAGAAATGACCGTAAACGTGACTTCCTTGCTATCGGAGGCGCCATCTGGGTCCGTCACAGTAAAGCGAACCTTCTCGGTGCCGTTCCAACTTGCAGACGGAGGCGTAATCGTCACCTTGTGCGCAGCGTCCATCGCCATGCGAAGTTCCTTGTTGCCTTCAATCTTCCACTTGAGTCTGTTCTTCGGATGATCGAGGTCTTCGACGTGATTGTCGAGTTCAATCGGCTTGAACGATTCCTTTTCCTTGACCGACTGGCTCGGAATATCCTTCATGACCGGCGGGTCGTTCACGGAAACAACGGTAAACGTAGCCGTCGTGCGAGCCTTGGCGCCAGCTGGGTCCGTCACGGTGAACGTAATCTTTTCAGTACCATTCCACATCTTGTTCGGAGTCTTAACCGTCACAAGACCGGTCTTGGACATATCGACCTTGAGGTCCTTGTTACCGGTAAAATCAATCTTCAGGTTTTCAAAACGGTCATCCGGGTCAGACACAAGTTCAGCCACGTTGAACGGCGTGAATTCGCCCTGTTCCTGAATGGTCTGGTCAGCGACCTGCTTGATTTCAGGAAGGTCGTTCACGGATTCCACCGTAAAGAGAGCCGTCGAAGTAGCCTTGGCACCTTCCGGGTCCGTCACGGTGAACGTAATCTCTTCGGCACCGTTCCAGAACTTGTTCGGAATGGCAATCGTCGCTACCTTGTTTGCATCAATATCGACCTTGAGTTCGGATTCTCTCTTCTTGGAGCCCGCGGCCGGCTTGCTAGAAACAGAGAACGAAAGTTCAGAGAGTTTGTTATCCAAATCCTTCACCATGTCGCCAAGCTTGATCGGCTGGAACTGGGCTTTTTCCTTGATGGTTTGCGGAGTTACTTGCCTGATAAACATCGGAACATCGTTCACGGATTCCACAGTAAAGTTGACCGTACGTTCATCGCAAGCGTTATCGGGGTCACAAACCTTGAATGTAATCGTTTCGGCACCATGCCACTGGGCTGACGGCGGAGTAATACGAGCATTGTGTGCGGCATCCACAGCCACCTTGAGTTCCTTGTTGCCCGTAATCGTCCATTTGAGCCTGTTCTTCGCGTGGTCCGGGTCTTCAACGTAATTGTCAAGTTCAACAACCTTGAATTCACCCTGTTCCTTAATGGTCTGTTCACGAATATCCTTCATGACCGGAGGATCGTTGATAGCCTTTACAGTAAACTTAGCAGAAGTCGTCGCACGGGCGCCTTCCGGGTCTGTTGCCGTAAACGTCAAGGATTCGGTACCGCTCCACTGTTCATGCGGAATCTTGACAGACACTTCGTGCGTTCTGTTGTCAATATTGACCTTGAGGTCCCTATTGCCAGTCACTTCAATTTTGAGCTTAGAGAAGTCATGGTCGGCATCGCTCAAATAATCATCCATGTTGAACGAAGTAAATTCATTTCTTTCGTCAATCGTCTGGTCAGGAATCTTCTTGAACACCGGCGGGTCATTCACGGACTTCACGTTAAGTGCAACTTCCTGCTTGGCGGAACCACCTTCCGGGTCCATCACCGTGAAGGTCGCAACCGTGTTACCAAACCAGCTTGGGTCCGGGATTTCGACCGTAGCAACATGCTGGTCGTCAATAGAGACATTGAGCGTGCCCGTTTCCGGCATCGGTCCCTGGTGCTTGACCTCGACATCCCAGGAGAGTTCAGAGTTCTTATGGTCTTCGTCCTTGACAAAGTCATCCAGCTTAATCTTGGTGAACTGCTGTTTTTCATTGATGTTCTGGTTCGGAATCGGGCGGATGAACTTCGGCAAGTCATTCACAGAATTAACTGTAAACATGGCTTCGCATTCGGCAGAAGCGCCTTCCGGGTCCGTAGCCTTGAACTTGATAGATTCAGAGCCATTCCACATTTTGTTCGGAATGCGAATCGTAGCGACACCGCCAGAAACAGAGACCTTCAAGTCCTTGGCGCCCGCAACAGCCCACTTGAGCATTTCGATACGATGGTCCGGGTCCTTCACGTACTGGCCAAGCTGAATCGGAACAAATTCCTGTTTTTCGTCAATCGTCTGGTCCGGAATGTTCTGAACAAATTCAGGAGGATCGTTGATGGAATTTACTTTGAACAAAACGTCCTGTTTTGCGGACGCACCGGCAGCATCGGTCACAGTAAACGTCACGCGTTCCTGACCGCTCCAGTACTCGTTCGGAAGATTCACGATGGCAGAACCGTAACTGTCGATTTCAATCTTCAGATCCTTATTGCCCGTCACCGTCCACTTGAGTTTCATCACGTCGTCATCTGGGTCCGTGACAAAGTCAGCAAGCGAAATCATGTCGAACTGATTCCTTTCATCAATCACCTGGTCAGGAATCTTCTTCGAGAGCGTCGGAGGGTCGTTCACCGCCGAGACCGTAAAGGCAGCAGTCTTGTTATCGCTACCATAGTCCGGGTCCGTTGCAATAAACTTGATTGTTGCAGAACCGTACCAATGGGCATCCGGAACCACAACCGTCGCCACGCGGTTTCCGTCAATCGTTACGGACAAATCGCCATCGGCCTGCGGTCCGCCCGCCGGAATAATTTCCGTATCCCATGTAATCTGGTCCTTCTTATGGTCGGGGTCGTTCACAAAGTCATCCAAGCGAATCTTTGCAAACTGCTTGCCTTCCGTAATGACCTGTCCCGGAATTTGGGACACCACCGGCGGATTGTTCACGGATTCCACCGAGAAATTCACCGTCTCGGAAGCAGACGCCCCCTTGGAGTCCGTAGCCGTAAAAGTGATGTCTTCGGAACCGTTCCAAAGAGGCCCCGGCGTCGTAATTACAGCCGTATGGTCCGCACCAATCACCACCTTGAGATTCTTGTTACCGCTTACCTTCCAGCGGATCTGCGCAGGCTGGTCAGAATCATCCGTTACAAAATTATCGAGCTTGATTATTGAAAAAGCGCCACCTTCCTGAATGGATTCACCAGGGATACCGCTAACCTGCGGAGGATCGTTCGGCACCGCAGCTGCTGGCTGAGGTTCGGGATTTGCAGGAGCCGCCGCCGGGGCTTGAGCTGGAGCCGTCTGAGCTGGAGCCGCGGGTGCTGGATCTTGCGCAAAAGAAGTTGTTGCAAACATACTAGCAGAGGCAAGCAAGGTCGCCATGGACCTTTTCAATTTTTTCATTTTTTTTCTCCGAATTACCATACACGAATTCAAAATTTCAGAGCGAAATTTTTCAAACGTCTTAAAACATCTGTAAATATAATGTTTTCAGAAAAAAACAACTCCATTGCCGGAAATGTTTTTCATAATAATAAAAAACTTTTTTTGTCAACCATGCTTTTAAAAAAACGTAACTAGCGGAGTATCAACGAGTTAGCGTTTTCAAAAAGGGTAAATCAAATTTTTCTTTTTTTTTCGATAGAAGCGGGAAAAGTAAGCCTTCAATGTAAAATTTTTGTAAAACACGACAATTTTTCGTCTTTGAGGACGCCGAGTACACCCCAAAAAGCGACAAAATCGCTCAAAAAAAGCTATTTTTACAAATACAACCATTAAATCAAACCAGGAAAAACAATGAAATTCGTATTTCTCTGCGACGCCAACTACCTCAAAGGTGACATGGTAAACTTCCAGAACAACTTCCCCACCAATCACGAACTCGTGACGATGACCTCTGAAGACCTTCTCCAGAGCAAGTCCATTATCGAAGGGACCTTTGCTATTCTGGCAGAACGCACCACCTGGCAGAAGAACTTCAGCCTTTTCCGCTACTTCGGTTTGCTTCCGCTCCTTGAAGTGCTCCCCCTCGGCATCGTCTCCCGCGGCCGCCGCAACGAACCCATCAAGGGCCGTAGCCAGAACAGGAACCAGGAATTCTATTTCAACCCGGCCGCATCCGCCGAAGAACTCTACCTCCAGGTCGATAAATTCGTCGCTGCACCGCCTTCTGGCTACACCTATCCGCGCGGTGCCGCCAAGTAAGGGGACATGCAAAGGAAGGTCCTAGAAAGCCTTTACAGCCAAGGCGGGTTCACTCTCTTCGCCATTGCCGACGCAGACGAGATGCCCCTTGAAGCCTTGCATAAATTCGCACTGGCGCTCAATGCCGGTGCGCGTTTTATAGTGCTTGATTTTTCCGGCAGGCAACTTCTTGCCGGGAACGCCCCCTTCCCTACTCAGGAACTTTTCAAAAAAGAACTCACCGACGAAGAAATCGGGCAAATTTCCGGGACACTCGCCATTGACGAACAAGTCACGTTCGCAGGCACAAAGGCCATGCCGTCGTCGGATTGCGAATACAGGGTTCTCTACCATAACATAAAAAAACTAGAGACACTAGTTCCGCAAATTATAGGCATCGTATCCGCAGACGAGACAGAAAACGTCGGAAACCTAGTTTCGATGTCACGCCTTCTCGTGATGTCCCCGACATCTACGACCGTTGATACGGCAGCAGCATTCATCGAAGACGTAAAACCGGCCCAAAAAGCGGAAATTCTATGGCTTTCAAAGGATCGCCCCGCCAGACGCCTTTACCCGAAAGCGAACAAAGCAATCCGTCGCAACAAAAGCGCCACCAAGGAAGCCCTCGAAGCGAATTCCCTGAAAAACCCGGAAGAACTCGCCCAAATCGTAAAGAAGCTCCACAAAATTTCCATACTCGTCAAGAACCCGCTGGACGGCATTCCGCGAATCATCCGCAACCTTTTCCCGCTCCTGCTTCTTTTCGTGATTATTGCGCCGTTCCTCTTTGTGACAAACATCGACCGGAGCGATTCGAACCTCCGCGACCGCATACAAGAGCGGAACCAACTTTCCGTAGCCCCCTCCTTCGAATACACTTTCGATGGAATCGAGAACATGCAACGTATCGCGCGCTACGCCATCGGCCGCTTCGACGCCATCATCACAAACGAAAAGATGATCAAGAACTACGTGGCAAAAACGCTTGAAGACAACGGATTCAAAGTAACGTCATGGGAAAAAGGGAACCTGAACGTTCCGCCCAAAGGAACAACCATCCGCTTTTCGCGACCGGATGAAATCAAGCGCCCGGCATCCGCAGACACTATCGGCGCCGCATGGAAGTTCTGGACATCCGTCATATCGGACAGCATCGCCTACCTCACGGAATTTTATCACGAAAAAGCAACTTCCACACAAAGGATGCACAACGGGATTGACGTTGCAAGCCGCATGGGCGCACGCATCCTGGCGCCGTTCGGAGCCAAGGCCTGGACTAGCCGTGACGAGCGCGGCGGTGTCATCATAGCACTTGTACGCAAAAATGACGTTATCTTGTTCATGCACTGTGACAAGCTCCTTTATCTAAACGGCCAAGAGGTCATGCCAGGCGATCCCATCGCCACAGTCGGCACCACTGGACACACGACAGGCCCCCACGCACACATCGTCACCGGGATAGTCCGCAAGAAGGGAAAAAAACAAATCGGGAACGTCCGATACGATGTAATAGACCCCATCAAGTGGTTCTACAAGTTCAAACCGACCTCAAAGTAAAATTTTTGGTGCTTTATATCACATGTAACTTAAAAATATGCAAAAAACGCCCTTTTGTAACCTCGAATTTACATACATACTATCGCAAATCTATCCACAATTAAGTAACTTTGAATGCGGGATTGATGTAGTAAAAAAACAATGTCAAAACAAAAGGATTAGGACATGAAAAAAAACATCATTTGGGCAACCATCGCACTCGTAGCATCTTTCTTTGCTGGATGCTCTAGTGTCACCCCCCCGAAAGCTGAACTTGCAATACACAACGACACTGTTCACAACATTCCCGCTATTGACAGTCTCATCGTCAGCATGAAGCAAGACTACATCAAGCAGTGCTATATGCCGGTTGCAAGCCACTTGCCGCCTGAAAATTCCTGCCAGTCCGACTTGTTCCAGATGGTGGAACGTCGCTACCACATGGAATACAACCAGAACCACGTAGCAGCAGCAAGCAACGAACTTTTCTTCAAGGATGTCGTGCCTGAAATCCAGAAAAAGGTCAAGAGAGAACCGGCCCTCCGCGACCCGCTCCGCAGGGCATTCAACAACAGCGACGACATGCTCGCCTACTACAAGGACAAATATAAGTTCAACACCCAGATTGAACAGTTCTAATTCTAGTTTTTCTTGTTAAGACTACATTGAACACGGCTACTCCGCCGTGTTTTTTTTGTCATCCCGGACTCCGTTCTCTTTGACAACTTGCAGCTATGCTGCTTAGTAGTCATGATCCGCGAATGGGGACGGGATCACCTTACACAATTCTAATTACGATTTAAATTCAATACTTTACCTTTTAAGTATTTGCAAAAAATTCTATATTTCGCCGCAATAAACGCCAAAACAATCCCGATGGATTCTATCGCTCCGAAAAGCCCAGCGGACAAGGTCCCTGAGCTGGTATGCTGAGCTTGCCGAAGCACTGCCGAAGGGCTAGAATGACAGTGGGAATAAAAAGAGACAAATCTATGGGAAAATCACTCTATCAGAAAATTTTCGAAAGCCACACGGTAGCTAAGCTCCCGAGCGGCCAGTGCCAGCTCTTTATCGGGCTTCACCTCTGCCACGAAGTGACGAGTCCGCAGGCCTTCGCCCAGCTCCGCGAAGAAGGCCAGAAGGTGCTGTTCCCGGAACGCACGTTCGCCACGGTGGACCACATTATTCCGACCACGTTCCCGGAACGCAACCGCCCGCTCCAGGACGGCATTTCCGAAGAGATGTTCTCCCACATTGAAAACAACACCAAGAACAACGGCATCAAGTTCTTTGGCCCCGCTACCGCCGAACAGGGCGTGATCCACATTGTGGGCCCCGAAGAAGGCGTGACCCAGCCGGGCATGACCGTTGCCTGCGGTGACTCCCACACGGCAACCCACGGTGCATTCGGCGCTATCGCGTTCGGTATCGGCACGAGCCAGGTGGCAGACGTTCTCGCCACCCAGACGCTCGCTATGAGCCCCTTGAAGACTCGCCGCATCAAGTTCACCGGCAAGCTCAAGCCGGGCGTAACCGCCAAGGACGTTGCCCTCGCCTACATCGCGAAGCTCGGCGTGAACGGTGGTGTTGGCTACGCTTACGAATTTGCAGGCCCGGTCATCGAAGAAATGGGCATGGAAGGCCGTATGACGGTCTGCAACATGGCTATCGAAGGCGGCGCCCGCGTCGGTTACTGCAACCCCGACGAAAAGACTTTTGAATACCTCAAGGGCCGTCCGT
>JAEEGK010019374.1_pt1 | contig 14603 bp, 6 predicted proteins | sample 8958771 | NCBI WGS metagenome assembly JAEEGK01 (sample SAMN16246547, study PRJNA631951) | gut metagenome | biome: gut microbiome; feature: rumen; material: SC-attached | host: Bos | place: Iran: Karaj | collected 2018-10
GTCTACTGATTGACCATCACGCACTGTGCCCAATCCTCAATCCCCAATCCCCAATCCCCAATCCCCAATCCCCAATCACCATTTTTTATAAAAATTTTTAATTTTAAAATAATAAATTTAATATTTAATTTTAATTCTTTAAAATTTAATAATTTTATTTTTTATTCATAAAATTCAAAGCTTCATTTTTAAAATTATCATCAAAAATTTCAGTTTTTTCAATATAACCATATTCATTAAATTTAAAATCATTAATTTCTTTTAATTCACATTCAATTCTATTTCCATAAAAATAATAAATTATTTGATTATTAAAATTTAATTTTTTCCATTTTCCAATAAAATATTTAGAACAATAAAAAATATCATAAGCATCATTATTTAAATTATTATAATTTTTCATCCATTTTCCAATAATTTTTTTTTTTGCATTAAAAAATTCCACAAAACCATTTTTATTTTCTTTAAGATCACTTTTAAAAAAAATATGTTGCTTTACAAAATTTAAATAACCAAAATTATCAATTTTAAAAAATATTAAAAATTTAAATACTTTATTAATTTTTAAAAAAGAAACATTATTATTTTTATTATAATTAACATTAATAAAATTATCATAAAATTTTTTTTCATATTCATTTGGCTGATAAATAATTTCATTTTTTATAATTAAATTTTCTCTTAAAATACTATTTGATTCTTTAAAACAAAAAGTTTGAAATCTATCAAAAACATGATTTTTATTAAAGTTTATCATATTTAAACTAATTTGAGGTAAATCAAATTTAATGTATTTGAAATTAAATAAATTTAAATTATCAAATTCTTCTTTTTTAAATTCTTTGTTATTCTTTGAATTTTGAAAATAATAAAATTGATATTCACATAATTTAATTTGATTCTTTACTAAAGAAATATAATTATTACATTTTTCATTATACATTTCATAAATTGATTGATAATATGAAATTTTTTTTTTAAATATTTCATTTAGAATATTTTTATATTCTTCTAATTTTTTTAATATTTCTAAAGAATTTTCTTTTATTTTTTTAAATTCTTCAAAATTAATTTTTAATTCTTCATCATTAATATTTAAATCATAATTTTCATCAAATAAATTTTTTTTTATATTATAAAAATCGTTAAATTTTGAATTTTTAATTCCATGTTTTTCACATTCATATTCAACATAACAACCATAAGTTAAATAAAAAATTTTTAATTTTTTAATTTTACAATTTTCATTACATTCAATTTTACTTAAATATTCATTTAAAAAATTAAATTCTTCTTCATAAAAACTTTCATCATCTTCAAAATTAAAATGAGAATAACTTTTTCCTTTTTCTGAAACATTTGATTGCGGATTTGAATGATTTGTAATGCTTGAAGAATCATTAATTAAAATTGCGTTATTATAACTCATTTTCTTATAAAAAAAGTTTGAAAAAATGGTTAAATAAAAATTTAAAAATTGTTGATAAAATCTATTTTATTATTTTATTTAAAATTGTTATTTTATTATGTAATTTATTAATTTTTTATGAAAATATTTTTATTTATTAAGAAAAAAATTTTATTTTATATAAAAAATATTTAATATTAAAAATTAAATAATTAAAATATCAAAATTTTAAAATAAAAAATTAAAATTTTAAATTATTAACTAAAATATTTGGATAAGCTTTTAAATAATCTTCATATTGATATTTATAGAAAATATTTTTAATTTTTTTTTTATTTTTTTTAGCTGAAGATTGATAAAATTTAAACATTCCACCAATGCAAGAAAAAAATAAAAATTTCTTTTTTTTATCATTTTCAAGAAGAGAAATTGCTAATTTTTCACTTTCAAACATATTATTAATAACTGTAAAATCATTATTATTTTTAAAATTATGAGAAGATAAATAAATTTGCATTATAATTACATATTCACAATAATATTGAGAAATTTTTTTATTATTTATAATAAAATTTTTCAATAGATTGTAATAATCAGAAATTTGAAAACAATCAATGTAATTTTCAACAAAATCAAATTTATTTTTATTTAATAAATTTTTATAATTAGAAAGTTCTTCAAAAGTTAATAAACTTTTAAATAAATTTTCTAATTTTTCTTTTATATTTTGATTTATTAAGTTATTTTTAAAATTATTCAAAAAATTCAATCTTTCAATGTTTTTTTCATTGTTTTCTGTTTCAAAAATTTCGCTAAATTTGAATTTATTTAATTCAACAGAAGCGAATTCATATTTTTGATTATTTTTATTTTTTTCTAAGAAAAAAAATTCTTCTTGTTTATTAAATTTATTTTTATTTTCATCAAATAAATTAATAATCATATTAAATTCAATTAAAATAAAAATAACAAACAAATATTTTTCAAATAAAAATTCCATTATAAAATTTTTATTATCAATAAAATAATTATAAATAATTTCATATTTTTTTTCAAAATAATCTAAAATTTCTTTTAAATTTCTATTTTTTAACACATTTTTATTAATTTTTTCTGGATACAACCAATAATCATTACGAAAATCGCTCCATTTGTAACGTAAATAACATTTTCTATACAAACAATGTGATAAAAAATTTAAAAATTCTTTTGAAATTTTTGGTTTGTTTGGTAAATTAATTTCTTTTTCGTTTTTAAATGTTAAATTTTGTTTAAAAAATATTTTATATAAAATTATTCCAAAATTTAAAACATTTGTGTTCTTTTGAAGGTAATTATTTTCTAATGGAGATGAAATAAAATATTCATTTTGAATGTTTTGAGGTAAAAGAGATTTTAAAAATCCAAAATCAAATAAAATTAAATTTCCTTTATTATCGATTATTAATGAATCTATTGTTAATATTGAAAAATATATGTTTTTAATATCAACTTCGTTTATTAAATTAGAAAAAAATATTTGAATTTTTGATTGTAATTCTTTTTCATTAAAGGAATTATTTTTTAAATAATTACTTAAAAGTTGACCATCAACAAATTCATATTCAATAAACCAAAAACCATCTTTTTCAAAAAAATGTTTTAAATTTAAAGAAAATTTATTATTTTTTAAATCATTACTATGTTGAATTGAATCTTTAAACAAATTAAAATTATTTTGACAAAATAAATTATTATATTTTTTAACTAAAACTTTTTCATTACTATTTTTATTAATCGCAGTAAAACATGAAAAAATTCCATTATTTTGTAAATTATCTCCCAAATCAAATTCTTTAATATCTAAATAAAATTCTTCATTATTTTCCACAAAAAAAGGATGTTGAAAATAATTATTCCAACTTATTCTATTTTTCTCATCAATTTCAAAAATTTTATCAAGCAAATCTTGTAATTTTTTATTTTCTAAAATTTTTTTAAAAGGTTTTTTTTGATTAATAATATTATTATAATAACCAGCATAACCTTTATTATTAACATTTGTATTAAAAGGATTTTCTCCAAAATATAATTGATATATAATAACGCCCAAACTCCAAAGATCAGTTTTTGAACTATAAGGAATTTTTTGACCATAAGCTAAATTTTTTAATAATTGAGGTGATGCATAAAGTGGAGAGCCAATTGCACTATTTGCCTGTAATGAATTATTTAGTTCCCTACTAAAACCAAAATCACCTAATTTTAAAACAAATTTATTTTTATTGTTTGGATCTGGATAATTTATAAAAATATTATCTGGCTTTAAATCTCTGTGAATTATGTGTTTGTTGTTCATTATTTTAAATACTTCGTTTAATTGAGTTAAAATTTCTTTTATTTCGGTGATTGAAAATTTTCCTTTTTCTTCCATTAAATTTTTTAATGTATTTCCATTGCAATATTCCATTACAATAGCGTAATAATTTTCTAATTTTCCTGATTCGTAAAATTTTACTGAATGATTGCAATCTAACATTTGCATAATTCTAATTTCCCGATAAATATAAATTTCTGAAATTTCTACATTAATTTTATTTAATTTTATTAATTTTATTACTAATTCTAGATTTTCATTTTCTATATTTTTACATTTGTAAACTTCTCCAAAACAACCTCGTCCTATTAATTGATTTTCATCAATTTGATAAATTGGGGAAAGATTAGTATTAATGACTTGCATTAGTAAATAAATATTTATTTAAATAATTTATAAAAATTATTACTTATTTATATTATATTTTTTAATATAATAAAATATTATAATATTTAATAAATGTATATTTTATATAAATAAATAATGTTGAAATAAAAATTTTATTTTTAATTGTAATAAAGAAAAAATTTAAATTATTTGATTTATATTTAAATATTATTTTTTAAGAGTTTAAATAAAATTTTGGTCAAATATAAATTAATAATAAATATTATTAAAAGAAATATATATTTCATTATAATTGAAAATTTAATATTTAAAATATATATTAAATTATAAAAATATATTTATTAAAAAATATGGATAAATTAGATGCTACACCACTCATTCCGCCGGCGCCGCTCGCACTCTAGCACGCCAGTATCAACGGCAGCTCCCCGGTTGAGCCGGGACATTTCACCGCTGACTTAACGCGCCGCCTGCGCACCCTTTAAACCCAATAAATCCGGATAACGCTTGCATCCTCCGTATTACCGCGGCTGCTGGCACGGAGTTAGCCGATGCTTATTCGTCCCGTACTCTCATCGGTCTTCGCAAAGACCTTATTACTCCGGAACAAAAGGAGTTTACAACCCATAGGACCTTCTTCCTCCACGCGGCATGGCTGGTTCAGACTTCCGTCCATTGACCAATATTCCTCACTGCTGCCTCCCGTAGGAGTCTGGTCCGTGTCTCAGTACCAGTGTGGGGGATAAGCCTCTCAGCTCCCCTAGACATCGTCGGCTTGGTGGGCCGTTGCCCCGCCAACTACCTAATGTCACGCATGCCCATCTTGTACCACCGAAGCTTTAGTTGAGAAACCATGCGATCCCCCAACACCATGGGATATTAGTGGAATTTTCACTCCGTTATCCCCCTGTACAAGGCAGGTTGCATACGCGTTACGCACCCGTGCGCCGGTCGTCGCCAAAGTATTGCTACCTCGCGTTACCCCTCGACTTGCATGTGTTAAGCCTGCCGCTAGCGTTCATCCTGAGCCAGGATCAAACTCTTCATTGTAAGAATTGTTCTTTTACCTTTTTTGACTCGTCTTCGTGTCCCCCTCATACCTCGGTACAAGGGTCGACACACGCTATCTCTATCTTCTCATCCGTTTCAAATCACTCTTGCTTTTCAACAACTTTATCAACACTCGGTTTTCCTGTCGAAAGCGGATGCAAAGATACAACCATTTTCCAAACTACCAAAATATTTTTTCAAAAAAAATTCAAGACACATCGGAACATGTTGACTATCAGCATATGAAAAGAAGAAAAAAAATTTGCGACGGCTGGAAAATCAACAGGAAAAACCTCCTGAAAAACCCTCCGCAACTCCGAAAATCGACCCTCCGCAGGATAAAAATCAGAAAATTGCACATAAATCAAAATATATCATTGAATATCAGTACTATAACAAAACAAAGGACACTCGGCACTGCCTTCGCCCCAACTGCCTGTCTTCCACTTACCAAGGCCCTACCAACTCCTACCGCGGTAGGAGTTGGTAGGGCCTTGGTTGGGGGTTGGTTGGGCTATGGGAGCAAGAAGAGGGCTTGAGGGGAAAGGCCAGAAAAGGCGAGGATAACAAAAGCTGACGATAAAATATTTTAATGTAAATATATAATAAAAGAATAATTTTGTAGTTATTATGGCAGTGAAAAGGTTATGGAAGATAGTATCGAGAGTGCTGCTGACGCTGGGGTTGACAGTGTATGTCATTGTTGCTCTGGCCAATTATTCTATTGTACAGTCGTATGCCGGTGCGGCGGTGAGCAGTTATTTCTCGAAGGAGTGGGGTGGCAAACTGAGCATCGGTTCGCTGCACGCCATGCCTTTCGACCACCTGATTCTTGACAACATCCTTTGGATTTCCCCCACCAACGACACTATCTGCCAAGGAGAGTCGATACGGGTGAGTTTCAAGAAATTCCCATTCGATGGCAAAGGTCTGGACCTCAATAATGTTCACCTGAGAAATGTGTACTACCACTTTCAAGTGAACGAGGATGGAATCAACCTGAAGTTCTTGATTGACTATTTCAAATCGGACAAGAAAAAAAAGAAGAAGGAACACGAGCCGTTCTATGTGAAAGCCAAGACGTTGATACTCGACAACGTCCGCTACAGGATGGACCTGAAGGACCACCGGCAGACCATCTATCCCTATGGGGTGCAGATTCCGCACATGGAGTTTTCCCACATCAATGCGAAGATGAAGAATGTCAACGTGGTGGAAGACGATGTTACATGCCGAATCGTTCGATTTGCCACGGTGGAGAAGAGTGGTTTTACACTGAAAGACATGCATGGCGATGTTCATGTGAGCCGTTATGGTATCCTGGCCAAGAATATGGGTATCGAGACCGGGGCGAGCACCATCGAGCTTGATGCGGAACTTAAATACGACACTTGGAAAGGAATCAAAGGTTATGTGTCGACAGTGGAACATCAAACCACGCTAAGGGCTGGCACGAGAGTTTCGATGAGCGATGTGGCCTATTGGGCACCCGTGCTTTGGGGAATCGACGCCGTGGCGGAAGCCGAGGGAACAGCCTCGGGGACAATCGACTCGCTGACCACCGACATAATGGTGCGTTGGGGAGCGAACTCGTCGGCGCTTGTTGCCGGCACCGTCGTAGGGTTGCCAAAGATTGACACAACGGTGTTCGACCTCAACGTAGAGCACCTGAGCACCAATGTAGAAGATCTTTCGCCGCTGATAAAGAAGCTGGATTCCAGTCCCTCCCTGACAAAGGTTTTTGATGAGGTGGGCTATGTGAACCTCAGCGCCACAGTGAAAGGTGGAATTAAGGACAACGCTGCCGTCAACATGCTGATCGACACCCGACTGGGTCAACTCCGCACCGATGCCACACTGCTTCATAAACCTGGGAGTTACCGATTCACCATCGATGCCGGCAGCGATGGACTGGGACTGGGATTGCTGAGGAGCGACTGGATTACACGCAGCGGATTCGACCTAAGCCTTGCCGGATTCTGGCAAGGGGACGTCAAAGACCTGAAACAGTGGAGCCGAAGACTCGACATTGCCATCGACGGCCATCTTACCAACAGTATCGTGAAAGGGCATCCGCTGAGTGCGGCATCCATCGTTGGCGAACTAAAGCAAGGAGTGCTTACAGCCTCAGTGGAGTCTACCGACAGTCTGGCCAACCTCAGCCTCATCATGCAAAGTAACCTGGGCGACAGTCTAAAAAGCTACCATGCCGACCTTGATATCCTCAATCTCGACCTTGACATTCTCCCCCGCCCTCTCGCCACCTCGATGACCGCCGACCTCAACGGCAACACGCTGGACGAAATGGAAGGTACCGTGAGAGTCCGCTCTACGAGCTACGGAAATCTGACATTGAGGAACATCGCCTTAGACATCGAGACCGACCGACAGGGAAAAACCATCGAGTTGGAGAGCGACCTTGCCGACATTGATATCCGCGGCCAATTCAACTACAGCGACCTGCCCCTCATTGTGCGCTACTTCGGCCAACTATATTTGCCGGAGATGTTCCAGTCGGAGAAGATGATTGATAGTTCTTTGGCTTCGTCGCTGGTTGACAAGACGTTGTCATGCCAATTGAGATGGCATGACGACGGAACACAATTACACCGACTGGCCGAGGGTATAGGCATTGCTCGTGGTACACGCGCCGACATTTCATACAACTATGGAGAACAGATGAAGTTGGTGGTGAGGAGCGATTCACTGAGCTTTGGTTCTATAAAGCTTGACAATGTCGGCATCACCGGACGTCCTATCGGCAAGCGTTACGTGCTACAACTTGAGTCACAAAGCCTCAACGTGGGGCGGCTGGAGTTGGTCGACCGGTTGCGCACCATACTCCACAGTTCGCAGGAACAGGCCACCGCCGAACTGACATGGGGCACAATGGAGAGTCCTTCGCGTGGCGACCTGATGTTAGCCTTGGAGGGGCACAACATGCGGGTAATCAAGCCCGATTTTTACGTCGGAGAAAACCCATGGGTGCTGGCCATTGAACAGATGGTCCTCACCAACAACGACCGGCTGGGCATTGTTTGCGACCGGCTGAGCGTGGAAAGCCAACAGCAGAAAATCAATGCGCGGCTGAGCCTACAAGGTCTTGAAGACGACTGCGTTGAAATGTTTTTCAACAAATTCAGGCTTGACCTCTTGAGCGACCTGCTGCTACAAGATTCCCCCTTCGACATTCATGGCAACATCAACGGCCGATTCTCTCTCTACGGACTCAACTCAACGCCTTTCTTCAACACCAACCTCAGCATGGACAGCTGCGAAATCAACCAACAGTACCTCGGCGAACTGCAACTATCGAGCAACTGGAACGCCGAGCTCAATATGCTCGACATGCAGGTGCAGAGCCGTCAACTTGATGCCAACGGTTGGATTGAAATGGGCAAGAAAGACCCCGAGCTCACGCTCAATGCAGATTTTCGCGACTTCAGAATGGCAATGGCCGAGCCTTTGCTATCCTCGTTTTCGAGTCATTTCGACGGCAAACTGAACGGGAACCTCAGCATCAGTGGCAGCCTAAAAAAACCTTTAATCGTAGGCGATGCCATGGTGCAGGACGGAGAGTTGAAAGTGGACATCACCAATGTCACCTATCGTTTCTCCGACAGCCTGATGTTCACCAACAACATCATCAGACTGAACGATTTCGACATTGTGGATCCATTGGGCAATATAGCCTATGCCAACGGAAGAATCGAGTTGGCCGACAGCCACAGGATTGTGCTTGACTTGAACGTCAAAACCGACAATTTGCTCATTCTCGACCAAAAGAGCGGCGAGCAATTCTACGGGAAGCTTTTCGCCTCGGCCGACGGACAGGTGACGGGGCCTGTCAACAACCTCGACATCGCCGTGCGCGCCCGCACCAATCCAGGGTGCGAACTAACAGTGCCCATCAGTTACAAACAGAGTGTCAAATCGCAGAATTTCATCACTTTCGTTGGCGACGAGATGTCCGACGAGATTCTCACGGAGTCCCAGGAACGTAAAAGCAATTTCAACCTGGAACTCGATTTTTCCATCACCTCCGACATGAAGCTCAACCTGCCGATGGATTTCAAAGAAGTGGGGGCCAACGTCGGTGCCACGGGAGCCGGCGACCTCCATCTCAACATCAACGGCAATGCAGCGCCTCAAGTCATCGGCAACTATGTCATCTCCACAGGACAGATGAAAGTGAGTCTTTTCTCGGTCTATGAGAAACGATTCACCCTCGAGAACGGCAGCAGCCTCAATTTCCAAGGAAATGTCCCCGACGCTCGTTTCGATATGAGAGCCGTCTACTCACAGCGAGTCAACCTGTCAACTCTCACAGGCAATCTCTCATCAATCGACAACACTCAGAAATACCTCCAGGTGGAGAACGTGATAGCCATTGCCGGGACCCTGCAGGACCCCAGTATCAGCTTCGATCTGCGCCTGCCCAATGCCGACCAAAGCGTGGAAGAAGAGGTCTTTGCTTACATCGATCGCAAAAGCGAGCGAGACATGCTGAACCAAACCCTTTCGCTGCTCATCAGCGGCAGTTTCTATAACGTCAACAGTGAAAACAGCCAAGGTGGCGGTGCCGACGCTTTGGGCATGGTAACCTCCTTTGTAGGAAACAGTTTGACCGATATGGTACAGTTTGTAGATGTGAACATCGACTATAAGTCGGGAAATGAATTCACCAACCAACAACTCGATGTAAACATCAGCAAAGACTGGGGCCGCTGGTACTTGGAGAGCACACTGGGCTACGGTGGCGAAAGTCGTGAACTGGAAGCCAGTTCAGTCAACGGTACCGTTATCGACGCTCTCATCGGATACCGCCTCAGTCCAATGTTCCACATTTTCGCCTACAACCGCACCAACACCAACGATTACACCCGCATGGACCTGCCCTACAAACAAGGGGCAGGGTTGAAACTCACCAAAGACTTCGACCGTTGGAGCGACCTGTTCAAAAGCAAAAAATCCCCAAAGTCAAAAAATCAAAAAGAGAAGAAGAAATGAAAAAGATGCTTCTATCGATAGTTTTAACGGCTTGGGGGCTCCTGGCATGCTCGCAGGTGGACTATAGCAACGACTCGCTCCGCGTAACCAACGCCGAATGGCGCATCGACAGTCTTGACGGATTTGTTTTCAAGAGCTACCACTTCGGCGAAGGAGAACTGTTCTGCTCAGCCCAACATCTATTTGTCCTCGAAATCCCGCAAGACTCGCCTCGGCGACTGGCCTTCGCCTACGACTCGGTGCTTACCCATGTATCTACCCTCTCGGAGCGGTGCGAAGCATTTGCCGCCGTCAATGGCTCATTCTTCGACATGGGACAAGGTAATCCTGTGTGTTACCTCCGTATCGACGGCATCCAACGAGGAGAGAACACTCCCGGGCAGAACGACTCCGTGAACCGAAAATATTATCAATATGCAACCATGGCGCTTCGTCGCGGACGTCCTTGCCTATCGGTACCTGACAGCAACCGTCAGAGTGAAGAGCAAATGAAAGAAAAAAATATCATGACTGCCGGTCCAATGCTACTGCAAGCAGGCGAGATGGTCCCACAACGCGACGACCGCACCTTCGTCACCAAACGCCACAACCGCACCGCAGTGGGCGTTCGTCCCGACGGCACTACACTATTGGTAGTGGCCGACGGACGCTTCAAACACCAAGCCGAAGGGCTTTCTCTCTTTGAACTGGAACGGGTGATGAGATGGTTGGGGTGCACTGAAGCCATTAACCTCGACGGCGGAGGCTCAAGCACCATGTACATCAAAGAGTTCGGAGTGGTAAACTATCCATCCGACAACGGCCTGCACGACCACGAAGGAGAGCGTCCGGTCTCCAACGCCATCCTGTTGTTGTAAAAAAAGCTACTTCTTTGCCGTCTGGCCAGGATCCATGCGTTCGTAGCTTTCCACACATCCACGCTCACCACGGGTCATCGAGTTACACGGGGTATCACTGTCGACATAGACAACCTGTTCCATGCCATTCTCATAGCAGTAGCAGAGTTTGGTGTCGCACGACGAGCAACAGAGCACTGTGATAACAAATGCAGCGGGGATTATGAGACGTTTCTTCATATTCGATTTCTTTTATTACATTATAACAAGTTCATCGGCAAAGAGCCAAGCCTGTTCGCCTGCGCTGATGTGCCAGTCGGGCAGTTTGCCGTAGTTCTCGGCCGTGATTTTGAAGTATTTTGCGCGGACACTCTTCTTCACCGCGAAGAGATGCGTGGTGCACTCCTCCTGCCGTTGCTGGGCACTCTTTTCTCCGGGGACTTCCACCAGCTCACCCAACGTGCCGTAGGACTGCCAGCTCTTGCCGTCAGCGCTGTATTCAATCTTCACGCTCTTCGGATAGAATATCCAGCTGCGCATATTCTCCAGGCAGTTCACACCCACCATCGAGACCTTCTGCTCCTGGTCGAGTTCTACGACGGCCACCAAGTCGCCCTGCCAGCCCTGCCAGCCGCCGATGCGGTAGTTGGTGGTGCCGTAGATGTTGTCCACCATACCCTCGGGACCGTTCTCAATGTACTGAGGAGCGGGCTGCGTGAGGTAGGTGACATGTTTGTCGGTCGAGGTCTTCACCTCCACGTGGCGCACCGTCTGCGAACGAAGCCTACCCTTCCACTGTGCCGAGGTGTCGGTCACCTTGTCGCGGTCGCTCTGCATACGCCAGTCGGCGAATACGGGGCATGGGGTGATGCGAAGGGACTCGTTGAATGGAGCCTCGACAAGTAAATCTCTTCCAGTAAACGTCAAATCATTGGGATCATCAGGGAGCGTGAAGATAGGTTTCGTCTTCACCCACTGGTTGCTTCCGGGACAAACCCTATATCTTCCCAACGACGCCAACACATACCACGCGCTCATCTGGCCACAATCCTCGTTGCCGCAGAGGCCATCGGGCTTCGAGGTGTAGAGTTCGTTAAGAATCTTGTGGACATACTTTTCGGTCTTTTCGGGTTGACCAAGGAGGGTGTAGATCCAGGCGGCGTGGTGACTCGGCTCGTTGCCGTGGGCGTACATGCCGATAAGACCCGTGACATCGGCCTGATCGCGGCCGCTCATGGTGTTGTGACCCTCGAAGAGGCTATCCAGGAAGGCGATAGCTTTGTCCTTGCCACCTATATGCTTGACCCATGCATCGATGTCGTGCGGCACGTAGGTGCTGTACTGCCAGCTGTTGGCCTCGGTGAAATGGTTGTTCACCTCCGTGGGGTCGAAAGGCGTGACCCATGCACCGTTGCGCTTGGGATGGGCGAAGCCGTTGCTGTCGATGATGTTCTGCCAGCTCTGGCAACGGATCCAATATTCGGCAGCGATAGCGCTGTCATCCGCAAATTCGGCCATCTGGGCGATACACCAGTCGTCGTAGGCGTATTCGAGGGTCTTACTCACGCTCTCGTTGTCAATCTCCGACGAGAGGTAACCCTGCGCGGCATATGCACGATGGGCCTCGGTACGGTTGCTGGTGGCCACCATAGCGTCGAGCAATTGCTTAGGCGTGTATCCAGCCAACGTGCTGTCCTGTTTCACCAGTTGTGTAAAGGCTTCGAATATCATCGGGATGGCGTGATAGCCTATCATGCAATGTGTCTCGTGACTGGCCAGCTCCCACATGGGCAGCTCGCCGCCCTGCTCGAAGTTCTTCATGGCGGTATAGACGAAGTCGACGGTGCGCTCGGGTTCTATGCGTGTCAGCAGCGGATGCAGGGCGCGGTAGGTGTCCCACAGCGAGAAGACGGTGTAAACCTCGCGGCCGCTGTCGGCCACATGAATCTCGTTGTCGGTGCCGCGGTAGCGTCCGTCGACATCGCTCCAGAGGTAGGGCGACGTCATGCAGTGGTACAAGGCGGTATAGAAGCAGCGTTTCTGCTCCTTCGTGCCACCCTCCACCTTCAGTTTGCCGAGGGCGGCCTCCCAGGTGCTGTCGGCCCCCTGGCGGGCACTCTCGAAGTCCTCATATTCGGCAGTGTTGAGGTTGGCAATGGCGCCATCGATGTCCACACCGCTGATGGCCACCTGAAGTTCAACCGCTTGGGTACGAGGCAGCAACACACAGGCCTGCGTGGAATCGGGACTGATTTTGACCTCTTTGAACGGCACATTGGCGCAAATGACAAAATACAGATGCTGGTCGGGGTTCCATGCCGAACTGTGTCGGTGTCCCACAATAAGGCCGTCGTCGGTGAGACTGATGTTGCCGTCAAGAAGCACATCGCGGTGTTTCAGGTCGATAACGAACGCGTTGTAGCCTTCCGCCATATAGGTGTAGCGGTGATAGGCCACGCGGCGGTCGGCGGTAAGCTCCACCGTGGTGCCGGGAAAACCGTTTTCGTCGAGCGTCACCTTGTAGTAGCCCGCCTGGGCGGTCTCATTCTCGTGCATGAAATGACGCTTATAGCTGTCACGCATATCGGATTCCCACAATTTCAATTCGCGAAGCTGCAGCTCGTCTACCGGCATCAGCAGCACGTCGCCGTAGTCCTCGCAGCCGGTGCCGCTGAGGTGCGTGTGGCTGAAGCCATAGATGGTGTCGTCCGAATAGTGGTAGCCGCTGCACCCGTCCCAGCCCTCGAGACGGGTATCGGGCGACGGCTGAATCATGCCAAACGGCACAATGGCCCCGGGGAACGTGTGCCCATGTCCGTCGGTGCCCACCATGGGGTTAACATACGAGGTCAACGGTTTCTCGCTGCACGAAGCGAAAAGTATCGCCGCCATTACAATAAGGCTAATTTTTTTCATAAGGCTTTTTATTTGAATGGGGTTCGACATGATCTTCAAAATACATGATTTTCAAAGTTTCATCTTGATCAGAGCCGCAGCTCCGAGGATAGCCACCTCGTTGGCCTTCAGCTCGCTCATGCGGATGGTGCACGAACCCTGGAAGATATTGAGCAGGTATTTGTCGAAGGCCTCGCGCAGGGGCTTCAGCAGGGGCTCTCCCACCTGCGCGGGACCGCCCATGAGGAAGATGGCCTCGGGAGCCGAGAAGGTGACGGCGTTGGCCATCGCCAATCCCAGCTGGTCGCCTACGGTGGCCCAGGTCTTCAACGCCACAGGGTCGCCCTGATGAGCCAGCTCGCCAATCATCTTGCTGGTGACGTCAGCGCTCACGGGGATGCCCTTCAATTCGCAATAGGTCTGCACGATGCCGCGTGCCGAGGTGTAGGTCTCCAGGCAGCCCTCGCGGCCGCAGGAGCATTTGCGCCCGTGATGGTACAGTATGGCATGTCCCAGCTCGCCGGCGGCACCCGTCGAACCATGCACCAGCTTGCCATCCACCACGATGCCGCTGCCCACTCCGGTACCCAGGGTGAACATGATGAAATGCTTCATGCCCTTGGCGCCGCCGTAGACATATTCGCCGTAGGCCGCCGCGTTGGCATCGTTGCTCAACACCACAGGCACATCGCGATATTTA
>JAEEGK010019377.1_pt1 | contig 14602 bp, 10 predicted proteins | sample 8958771 | NCBI WGS metagenome assembly JAEEGK01 (sample SAMN16246547, study PRJNA631951) | gut metagenome | biome: gut microbiome; feature: rumen; material: SC-attached | host: Bos | place: Iran: Karaj | collected 2018-10
CCCCTCCCCAAGGGAGGGGAGAATTTCTCCCCTTGGGAAGGGTAGGAGGGGCTCCAACTCCTATACCTGCTTTATAGACAGCGATATACGATTTCTTCGCTCGTCTATTCCTATAACCTTCACCGCGACGTGCTGGTGCAGCTTCAGCACTTCGCTGGGGTGGTTGATGCGCCGGTTGGCCATTTGTGAGATGTGTACCAGTCCGTCCTGATGGACGCCGATGTCGACAAAGGCGCCGAAGTTTGTGATGTTTGTCACGATGCCGGGCAGCACCATGCCTTCCTCCAGATCTTCTATCGTGTGGACGCGGCTGTCGAACTCAAACTCCTCCAGGTGTTCGCGGGGGTCGCGGCCGGGCTTTTCCAGCTCGTGCATGATGTCGGTCAGCGTGGGCAGGCCTACCTCCTCGTTTATATATTTATTGATGTTCACGCGTGCGCGTAGTTCCTTTTGGCTAATCAGGTCCTTCACGGTGCACCCCTGGTCTTTGGCCATCTGTTCCACCAGGGCATAGCTTTCGGGATGGACGGCACTATTGTCGAGCGGGTTCTTGGCATTGGGAATACGCAGGAAGCCGGCACATTGCTGGAAGGCGGCAGGCCCCAGGCGGGGCACCTTCTTCAGCTGGGCGCGCGAGGCAAAAGGCCCGTTCTCGCGCCGGTAGTCCACAATGTTCTTGGCCAGCGTGGGCCCTAGTCCGCTGACATACTGCAGCAGATGGCTGCTGGCGGTGTTCAGGTTCACGCCTACCAGGTTCACACAGCTCTCCACGGTCTGGTCGAGCTGGCGTTTCAGCTTCGTCTGGTCTACATCGTGCTGATATTGTCCCACGCCGATGCTCTTCGGGTCGATCTTCACCAGTTCGGCCAGCGGATCCATCAGGCGGCGGCCGATGCTGACGGCGCCGCGCACGGTGACATCCTCGTCGGGGAACTCGTCGCGAGCCACCTTCGATGCGCTGTAGACTGAGGCTCCGTCCTCACTCACTACATATATGCCGGGCTTGCCGTTTCCTTCCGTCAGGCTGTCCTCCACGAAAGCGCGTGTCTCGCGGCTGGCCGTACCGTTGCCTATGGCGATGGCTTCGATGTGGTAGTCGCTGATCATCTGCTGCACATGGACCGTGGCCTGCATACGGCGGTTCACGGGCGGGTGGGGGAATATGGCCTCGTGGTGGAGCAGGTTGCCCTGCGCGTCGAGGCACACCACCTTGCAGCCCGTGCGGAAGCCGGGGTCGATGCCCATGACGCACTTCTGTCCCAGCGGGGCACCGAGCAGCAGCTGGCGCAGGTTTTCCGCGAAGACATGGATGGCCTCCTCGTCGGCTTTCTCCTTGCTGATGTTCGAAAATTCCGTTTCGATGGATGGTTTGAGCAGTCGTTTATAGGCATCTTCGGCAGCCTCGGCTACCAGTTGTCCGGCTTCAGAGCGGCTATGCACCCAGTTGCGCTGCAGGCGCTCGATGCACTCTTGGTCGTCAATAGGATCGATGCTCAGGCGCAGGATACCTTCAGCCTCACCCCGGCGCATAGCCAGCAGACGATGGCTGGAGCAGCGCCGCAGGGGCTCTTGCCAGTCGAAGTAGTCGCTGAACTTGGCGGCTTCGTCGCTGTCGGCCTTCGCCTTGACCACCTTCGAACTGATGATGGCTGTGCGGCGGTAGCTGCCACGCAGCTGTTGGCGTGAGCGCTCGTCCTCGCTGATGGTCTCGGCAATGATGTCCTGCGCTCCGCGTATGGCTTCGTCAACGTTGGTGATGCCGTCGCCTGTCACGAATCTGCGTGCTGCCTGCTCAATGTTGGCCTCGCGCTGCATGAGGATAAGCTGGGCAAGAGGCTCCAGTCCCTGTTCGCGGGCAACTTGGGCACGGGTCCGGCGGCGTGGTTTGAACGGCAGATAAATATCTTCCAGCTCAGTGGCATCCCAGCAGTCGGCGATGCGTTTCTCGAGCTCTGGCGTCATCTTTCCCAGTTCGGTGATGGTCTTGATCACCGTTTCCTTTCGTTTGGCTATTTCCATCAGGCGCTCGTTCTCGTCGGCGATGGCTGCAATCTGCACCTCGTCGAGCTCACCGGTACGCTCCTTGCGATAACGTGAGATGAAGGGTATGGTGCAGCCCTCCTCCAGCAGCGACAGGGTGTTGCCTACAGCCTCGACGTCGAGGTTGAGTGCCTTTGCGATGAGTTTGGTAAAGATACTATTTGCCATATTCTGCCAGTATTTGCAGGGCCGCGTCGATGTCGGCATCGAAGGGACCTGTGTGTTCAAGTTTCAGCGTACACATCGCAGCAGCCAGATGGCCTGCCTCACTGCAGGAGGCACCTTGGGCCCGGGCATAGAGATAGCCGGCGGCATATGTGTCGCCACAGCCCGTAGCATCCACTACCTGACGGGGAGGATAACCTGGAATCTCATAGAAGGAACTGCCGTCGTAGATCACACTGCCATAGCTGCCCAGGGTGATGAGCACCTCGCGCACACCCCAGCTGCTGATGAGTCGGGCAGCACGGTGCAAGTCGTGCTCGCCGTCGGTAAGCACGTCGATCTCATGTTCGTTTACTTTAAGAATGTCGGTCGAGCGCAGCACGCGCAGCTTGTCGTGCCAGTCAACGGCATAGACCTTCTGGTCGCGCACCTCCCGGAGATATCCCTGCACGTCGACGCATACACGTCCCTTATTGGTTAGATATTCCACGACCTCAGGGGCGAAGTCATCCTGAAGCAACGTGCCCAGATGGAAGATGTCGGCCTCGGCATCCTTCAGTTGTTCGATGGTGAAGGGTGCAGCCTTCGACAGCACACGCTGACGACGATTGTTCATGTTTTCGCCGTATTTATTTTCAAAATACACGCTGGCAGGACTGCCCAGGTTGGTGATGTCGATGCCGGCATCGGCTAGGAGCTTGACCTCGTGCGTGAGATCGTCGCCAACAGCGGTAATCACGCCAAAGCTGACATCTTGGGGAAGATGATTGATGGCCCAGGCCACATAGTAGGCGGTGCCACCTGCGCAGTCGACGCCGTCAGGCTGCTGTGGCGTGATGATACGGTCGTGTGTGATATGACCGATGCAGAGTATTTGTTTCTTGTTCATGGCTAATGATAGAGGTGACGGGTGAGTAACTGACAGATACGTTCCAGGTTCTGGCGGTCAACATCGTCGAAGGCTGCCAGTGACGTGCTGTCGATATCGAGCACTCCAACGGGCTCTCCCTTGCCGTTGAAGATGGGTACCACAATCTCCGATCGCGAAAGGCTGGAACATGCGATGTGTCCGGGAAACTGCTCGACGTCGGGCACAACGATGCTCTGGCGCCGCTCGAAAGCAGTACCGCAGACACCGCGTCCGTGGGCGATATGCATGCAGGCCACTGTACCCTGGAAAGGGCCCAGGCGCAGCTCGCCCTCACGCTCCAGGTAGAAGCCCGTCCAGAACCAGGGGAAGCGTTCTGCCAATACTGCGCTGACATTGGCCAGTATGCTCATCTCTTCACTTTCGCCCTCCATGAGGGCATCGAGCTGAGCTGTCAGCTCGTCGTAGATTTGCTGTTTGTTCTCCATTTGCCTGCAAAGGTACGAAATATATTTGAGTTTTTCCCAAAAAGGAAAGAAGAAAAGATAATTTTCTTTCCAATGCTATTGCATAAATCGAGAAATGTTAGTACCTTTGCAAGCAAATTACCAATAATCTGACGCAAATGCTAAGAACACTCTACAACCAGATTGGGCAGTATAAACGTGCGTCGCTGGCCACGCCTCTGATGACAGCATTGGAGGTGGTGATGGACGTGCTCATACCCTATGTCACCGCGATGCTCATCGACCGTGGCATCATGGCTGGCGACATGCAGGCTGTCTATAAGTACGGACTGCTGATGGTGGGCATGGCGTTCCTGTCGCTGCTCTTCGGCATTTTGGCGGGACGCGTCTCAGCCTATGCTGCCACGGGCTTTGCCAGCAATCTGCGCAAGGCCATGTACAGAAACATTCAGACGTACTCGTTCCAGGACATTGACCGCTATTCCACTTCAGGCCTGGTGACACGCATGACGACGGATGTCAACAGTCTGCAGAATGCCTTCCAGCAGATTCTGCGCGTGACCGTTCGAGCTCCTTTCCGGCTGCTGCTATCCATCGTCATGTGTCTGGTCATCGATCCGCGGCTGTCGCTCATCTTTATTATTGCGATGGTGATACTGGGTGTTAGTCTCTATCTGATCATCACCCGTGTGTCGCGGCTCTTCCAGCAAGTCTATGTGAAATATGATGAGCTGAACCAAAGTGTGCAGGAAAATGTTCAGGCTATCCGCGTGGTGAAAGCTTTCGTTCGTGAGGACTATGAGAGTTCGAAGTTCGGCAAGGCTGCCGACGGATTGTATCGTCTTTATACAAAGGCAGAAAGCCTAATGGCGCTCAACCATCCCGTCATGAATATGGTGGTCTATGGATGCATCATTGCCTTGAGCTGGTGGGGAGCCCATTTCATCGTGAGTGGCACACTGACCACAGGTGAGCTGACGTCGCTCTTCACCTATGTGATGTCTATCCTGCAGGCATTGATGATGCTGTCGATGATCTTCGTGATGCTGACACAGAGCGCAGCTTCAGCCAAGCGAGTGAGCGAGGTCATCGAGCAGCGTGCCAGCATCCAGAATCCCGATCATCCCCTGATGACTGTTGACGACGGCAGCGTGGAGTTCAACGAAGTGAGATTCGACTATGCTTCCGAGACTTCGGAGAAGGATGACACTGAGGCACCTCAGCATCGCCGCTCAGCCCTCTTCAACGTCAGCTTCCGTATAGAAAGTGGCGAAACCATCGGAGTTATCGGTGGTACTGGTAGCGGAAAGTCGACGCTCGTCAATCTCATCAGCCGTCTCTACGACACGACGAAGGGACAGGTGAAGGTGGGTGGACACGACGTGAAGGAGTATGACCTTCGTGTGCTGCGTGAGGCAGTCAGTGTGGTGCTCCAGCAGAACACACTTTTCAGTGGTTCGGTCACCGACAACCTGCGCTGGGGCAAGAGCGATGCCACGATTGACGAGCTGCGCGAGGCCTGTCGTATGGCTCAGGCCGACGGTTTCATCATGGAGATGCCTCAGGGCTATGACACCCGCATCGAGCAGGGTGGCGCGAATGTCTCAGGTGGACAGAAGCAACGTCTGTGCATCGCTCGTGCACTGTTGAAGAAGCCTAAGATCCTCGTGCTTGATGACTCCACTTCGGCTTGCGACACCCGTACTGACGCACTCATACAACGTGCCTTCCGCGAGCAATTGCCACAGATGACGAAGATCATCATCGCCCAGCGTATCTCGAGCGTGGAGCATTGCGACCGCATCTTGGTAATGGACAACGGCGTGGTTACAGGCTTCGACAGCCATGAGAACCTGCTCAAGAGCAATGCGTTGTATAAGGAAATCTACGATATTCAAACCCAGGATGCTGGCGATTTCGACGCCAAGAAAGGAGGTGCAGCATGAGACAGCCGTCATTCGACCGTGGCCCACGTGGTCCGCAAGGCCATAACGCCGGTTTCCAACGTGCTACCAAACAGCAGAAGCAGGTGATGCTGCGACTCTTCTGTTTCGTGATGAAGCACTATAAGTTCAGCATTCTTACCGTGCTGGCCTGTATCGTGGTGAGCAGCATTACGTCGCTGATGTCGACGCTGTTTACCCGTACGCTCATCGATGATTACATCACGCCGCTCACACAGGTGGCCAACCCTGAATATGCGTCGCTGCTGCAGACGCTGTTCAAACTGGGACTCATCCTGCTGCTGGGCGTCATTGCTTCCTACACCTACAACCGCTTGATGATCAATGTGTCGCAGGGTACGATGCTGCGCCTGCGCAAACAGATTTTTGAGCGCATGGAGCGGTTGCCTGTCAGCTACTTTGACAGCCACTCGCATGGTGAGCTTATGTCGGTATATACCAATGATGTAGACTCATTGCGTCAAATGATTTCTACAGCCATGGCGCAAGTCTTCTCCAGCGTCATCACCATTGTGGCCACGTTCACCTCGATGGTGGTGTTATCGGTACCCCTGACCTTGGTCAGCATCTTCATCGCCGTGGTGATGATGATTGCCACCACCAAGCTGGGAAAATGGTCGCGTGGATTCTTCCGCACGCAGCAGGAGAGTTTGGCTAAAGTCAACGGTTTCATCGAAGAAATGATGACTGGCCAGAAGGTGGTGAAGGTATTCTGTCACGAGCAGCAGGCTATTACCGATTTCGAAGCCATCAACGAGCAGCTGCGCTATTCGGCCTACAATGCCAATAAGATTGCAAATATTGTGATGCCTGTCAATGGCAACCTGGGCAACCTAGGCTATGTACTACTTGCTGTAGTGGGTGCTGCTCTTGCCTTGTCGGGACGTTGGGAACTATCTCTGGGAACGATTGTTGCGTTTCTGCAACTCAACAAAAGCTTCACCCAACCCATCAGCCATGTGAGTCAGCAAATCAACTCCGTTCTCAATGCCTCAGTAGGTGCTGAGCGTGTCTTTGCCTTGGGCGATGCCGAGCCTGAAAAGGACGAGGGAAACAAGGAACTCAATGACCCGAAGGGCGATGTTGACTTCCGTGATGTGGATTTCGGTTATGTGCCTGAGAAGCAGGTGCTCTTCGACATCGACATCAACACCCAGCCGGGACAGAAGATTGCCTTCGTGGGAGGCACAGGAGCTGGTAAGACTACCATCATCAACTTGATCAACCGCTTCTATGACATCCAGCGGGGTGAGATCCTCTATGATGGCATACCTATCACAGAGATCAGCAAACCGTCGCTCAGGAAGAGCATGACCATCGTTCTGCAGGAGACGCACCTCTTCACGGGTACTGTGCTCGACAATATCCGCTATGGCCGTCTGGAAGCTACCGATGACGATTGCGTCAGAGCTGCTCAGCTGGTGGGAGCCCATGACTTCATCTGCCGTCTGGCTAAGGGCTATAAGACCATGCTGCAGGGCGATGGAGGCAATCTTAGTCAGGGAGAGCGTCAGCTGTTGGCTATAGCCAGGGCTGCCGTTGCCAATCCTCCTGTGCTTATCCTCGACGAGGCCACCAGTTCCATCGACACCCGTACGGAGCAGCTCGTGCAGCGAGGTATGGACAGCATCATGCAGGGACGTACCACCTTTGTGATTGCCCATCGACTGAGTACTGTGCGCAATGCCGACCAGATCATCGTCCTCGACCACGGGCGCATCGCCGAGCATGGCACCCATGAAGAGCTTCTCGCCCTGAAAGGACAATATTATGAACTCTATACTGGCAACGGAATAGACTAGCGTGTTTGTGTGAAAGAGAATTATGTGGCGAAATTATTTGGCAGTTACGAAAATAATGCGTACTTTTGCAATCTCAAAGCAAAACTACCTATTCAAAACAAACATGAAAAAGACTATTGCTACCATGATTGCTCTGTTGCCCTCGCTGATGATGGCACAGACCTACGACTACGACCTGACACAGGCGCAGCCAGTTTACAACCAGCAGACAGGCTATGGCTATGACATACTGCCTGCTCCCAACGCCAAGAAGCCTACCGCCGAGCCCTTCTTCTTCTCTGTGAAGGTGCCCGACGGCAACTACCGTGTGCGAGTAGAATTGGGCGGTGTGAAAAACGGCAACACTACTGTTCGTGCTGAAGGTCGCCGTCTGATGATGGACAACATCCTGACTCCCAAGAAGAAAGATACGCAGACAGTGGAGTTCGTGGTCAACAAACGCTCTACCCTGATTGAAGGCGACAAACACGTGAAGATCAAGGATCGCGAGAAAGGATATCTCACCTGGGACGAGAAACTAACCTTGGAGTTCAACGGCCCGCAGCCTGCCGTGCGCAACATCCATATTGAGCGCGACGATCAGGTGCCTACCATTTACCTCTGTGGCAACAGCACTGTGGTCGACCAGGCCAATGAGCCCTGGGCCTCTTGGGGACAGATGATCACCCGTTTCTTTGGTTCCGGCATTGCCGTCAGCAACCATGCCGAGAGCGGACTCACCGCCCGGTCGTTCATTGGCTCCAATCGTCTGGATAAGATACTCTCAACGTTGAAGAAGGGTGATTATGTGTTCGTGGAGTTCGGACACAACGACGAGAAAGAGCGTCAGCCAGGCGACGGCGCTTGGTATCACTACCAGTATCAGTTGAAGATTTTCATCGACCGCGTTCGTGCCAAGGGTGCCGACATCGTGTTCTGCACACCCACACAGCGTCGCTCTTTCGAAAGTGACAACAAGACGATTAGCAATACCCATGGCGACTTCCCCGCTGCCATGAAGATGGTGGCTGAGAAGGAGCGGGTGCCCCTGATCGACCTGAACCAGATGACGAAGGTGTTCTTCGAGACCCTGGGACTGGAGGATTCGAAACGTGCACTCGTGCATTATCCTGCCAACACATTTCCCAACCAGTCCAATGAACTGCGCGACAACACCCATTTCAACCCCTATGGCGCCTATGAGGTGGCTAAGTGCGTGGTGATGGGCATCAAGAAGTTGGGGCTGCCTCTGGTACAGCAGCTGCGTTCTGACTGGCAGGACTTCGACCCTGCTCATCCCGACGACTGGAAGACATTCCAATGGTCTCCAGCCAAGAATGCCGACATAGTGAAGCCCGATGGTAACTGATCATTCATAAAACACTATACCCCATGAAGAAGACCTTCATCACAATCGCCCTCACAATTCTTTGCGCACCCGCTCTGGCGCAGACCTGGCCCACACCTACTACCGAGGCCAAGGCTGGTGTGCGCTGGTGGTGGCTGGGCTCCGCCGTTGACAAGGAGAACCTGAAGTGGAACCTGCATGAGTATGCTAAGCATGGCATTGGAGCTGTGGAGATCACGCCCATCTACGGTGTGCAGGGCAACGATGCGAACAACATCCCTTATCTGAGCGACCAGTGGCTCAGCATGCTACGCTATACACAGGAGCAATGCCGTTATAATGACATTGAGCTTGATATGGCCACAGGCACAGGCTGGCCTTTCGGAGGACCTTGGGTGCCGCTGGAAGAGAGCGCTTGTAAGGCTCTCTTCGTGGAGAAGACCATCGACAGCGACGGCGTCTGGTCTACAGTGAATGGCAACAAGGGATTGCAGGCCGACCAGGCTGACGCTAATGTCATCGACCTCTCACCCTCTGAGAGGGATGCCAAGAATGCCTTCCTCCACAAGGTGATGCTCTACACAGCCGCTGGCAATGCCATCGAAGTGACCGGCAGCGTCAAGGACGGCAAACTGACTTTAGACAAAACACAACTCTCAACTCTCAAACCTCAAACCTGTAAAGTCATCGCCCTTTATATAAAGTATGGTGTGATGAAGGTGAAGCGTGCTGCCCCTGGTGGCGAGGGTCTGGTCATCGATCACTTCGACAAGAAAGCTGTGGCCAATTACCTGCGTTATATCGAGCGGGCTTTTGAGCGCACGCATACCCCTTATCCCCACACCTTCTTCAACGACTCCTATGAGGTGAGCGATGCCACGTGGACACCCACGCTGCTCGAAGAGTTTGAGAAGCGGCGTGGCTACAAGCTCGAGGAGCACTTCCCCGAGCTGCTGGGAGCCCGTACAAATACTGCTGGCGGTGCATCTGTCCTATCTGACTATCGCGAGACCCTTGGCGACCTGCTACTGGAGAACTTCACTGAGCAGTGGACAGCCTGGGCGCACAAGCACGGGGCTGTCACCCGCAACCAGGCTCATGGCTCGCCTGCCAACCTCATCGACTGCTATGCTGCTGTCGACATCCCCGAGATTGAAGGTTTCGGACTGAGCGAACTCGGCATCAAGGGCCTTCGCACTGATCCCGGCAAGACCCGCAAGAATGACAGCGACTACTCGATGTTCAAGTATGCCCCGTCGGCAGCCCATGTCTGTGGCAAGCCTTACACGTCCAGCGAGACTTTCACCTGGCTGACCGAGCATTTCCGCACGTCGCTCTCACAGCTCAAGCCCGACCTCGACCTGATGTTCTGTGCCGGTGTCAACCACATGTTCTTCCACGGCGCCTGCTACAGTCCGAAGGATGACGAGTGGCCAGGTTGGAAGTTCTATGCCTCTATCGATATGAGCCCCACGAACAGCATCTGGCGCGATGCTCCTTTCTTCATGCAGTATGTGGAGCGCTGCCAGAGCTTCCTGCAGTGGGGACAGCCTGACAACGACTTCCTAGTGCTGGTGCCTGTTCGTGATGCCTGGAAGAAGAATCCCAACCGTCTCCTCATGCAGTTCTCCATTCATGCCATGGGTCAGCTCATGCCAGAGTTCCGGCAGGCCATTCTCGACATCGACCGTGCCGGCTTCGACTGCGACTATATCTCTGAGCGCCTGCTGATGCAAACCCGTTGCAAGGACGGAAAGCTCGTCACCCAGGGCGGCACCGTCTATCGCGGACTCATCATCCCCGGCAGCGGCGAGATGCCTGAGGCAGTGAAGCAGCATATTGCCGAATTGAAGGCCCAGGGCGCACACGTGATGTATGGTGTCGACGCTGCTGAGATGGCACGTGCAGCCAAGCCCGAGGCCATGAAGACCAGGCTGGGGCTGAAAGCCATCCGTCGCAGCAATGCCAATGGCTATCACTACTTTATAGCCAACCTGACCCCCAACGACATCCACGAGGTGGTGCAGCTGGCCGTGCCTTTCAAGGCAGCCAAGTGGTTTAATCCGCTAAACGGCGAAATCTGTGACGCATGTTTCGACGGCAATGGCATCGATATCTCGCTGCGCAGTGGTGAGTCGATGATTCTTCAGACCTTTGCCGAGGGACAAGGCGGCAGTCAGGTCTCGAAGAGCGAACCGGTGAAATGGAATGATATTATCCTTGAAGGCCCCTGGACGCTCACATTCGTGGATGAGGCACCTAAAGTCGGTAAGACATTCCAGCTCAACCGCCTGCAGACGTGGGAGAAGCTCGACGACGACAACGTGAAAGTGACCATGGGCACAGGCGTCTATACCCTGAAGTTCAAGATGTCGAAGCGCGAAGACCCCACGGGACCATGGATGATTGACCTTGGCGATGTGCGCGAGTCGGCTCGTGTCTATATCAATGGCCAGTTCATAGGCTGTGCTTGGAGCGTGCCTTTTGTCCTCGACACGAAGGGTGCGCTGCAAGTGGGCGACAACGAAGTGCGTATCGAGGTGACCAACCTGCCTGCCAACCGTATCGCCGACCTCGACCGCCGGGGTGTGAAGTGGCGCAAGATGGAAGAGATCAATGTTGTTGACATCAACTATCGCAACACACGCTACGACCAGTGGGACCTCATGCCCAGTGGCCTGAATTCAGAAGTTAAACTCATCAGAACGAAATAATCTAAATGTCAGAACACCATCACCATCACAGCCATCACAAGATGGACGGTGCCAGCCGTTTCAAGTATAAGAGTCTCTCGTCGCTGCGGCGTCGCAAGCTCTTGGCCAAATGGCTTTTCCGCATACTGATACTCATTGGTATCGCCTTGGCAGTCTTCGTCGCCGTCATCTACATCCTGTGATGGCATCACGGCTCGTCCCTGTCGTCCAGCACCCTGAAGTGCTGGCGCTGGGATTCTAGCTTGTCCATGTCAAGCACCACGTCCAGTGTTTGCTCCTCGCTGCTGCAGACACTGAGGGCATGGCCTATAGGGCCTGCCACCACCGATCCTCCGCCATATTCACAGACGGGGTCGCTGCCTATACGGTTGACTGCCACTACATAGCATTGGTTCTCAATGGCTCGGGCGCGTGTCAGGATGTCCCATGCCGGCTGACGCTTGGCTGGCCAGTTGGCCACATACACGATAGCATCGTAGGTTCCTGCACGACCATACCGTGAAAAAACCGGGAAACGCAGGTCGTAGCATGTCTGCAGCAGCAGCCTTGCGCCTTTCCACGTGACTACCACGGGATCAGTGCCTCGCTGGTAGTGCTGGTCCTCATGACCGTGTGCAAAGAGGTGGCGCTTGTCGTAGTACTGAGGCTCGTCCTCGCCGGGTGTGACGAAGTAATGGCGGTTTCTGTACGAGCCGTCATCCACCCTCACGGCCAGGCTGCCGCTGATGGCACACTGTCGTTGACGTGCCGTGTCCTTCATCCATTGTAGGGCTATGGACTGCCGTTCCTCCTCAGCGATGCCTTCTGGTGCCACGACGAAGCCCGTGGCCCACATCTCAGGCAGCACATAGAGGTCTGCCCCCGGCGATTGCCTTATCAGCGCCTCTGCCTTGGCAACGTTCGCCTCTGGCTGTACCCAGGCGATGTCCATCTGTAGTAGTGTCACTTTCATAAATAGAAGTCTTTGGTCATTTCATGGCATTGCTCGCTGCCCAGCAACAGCTCTTCGCGCTCCAGTGTCGAAGGGTGTTTGCGGAAGGCCAGCAGGCAGCGCTTGGGTACTTTCCTCGCCGAAGTCCTCACTGTCCATTCCCGGCATTTGAAGAATCCTGCCAGTGCCGCCTCACCTTCTAGCGTGCCCTTGCAGTCTATGGGCATCACCACCGACAGCTCGCCGTCATCGTCAAGCAGCAGCCGGCTGCGTTCCATCAACAGCCGGCAGGGTAGGGTGTCGTCGTGCCGGGCCAGGCTCCGCTGGTCGTCAGGACTGTGCAGTGAGGAGGAGAAATAGGGTGGGTTACTCACGATGGAATCGAACGTTCCTTCCATATCCTTCACGTCCTTCAGCAGGATGTCCACCCGTCGATTGAAGGGCGATGCGGCAACGTTCTCCCGGGCCTGAGCCACTGCGTCAGCATCGATGTCGATGCCCACGACTTCGGCCTGCGTGAAGCGTTGAGCCATCATCAGGGCGATGAGTCCTGTGCCTGTGCCGATGTCGAGTATGCGCTTGCCTCCCTGTGCCCAGGCGCCCAGTAGCGTTCCGTCCGTGCCCACCTTCATCCCGCAGCGTTCCTGCCGGATGGTGAACTGTCTGAACTGGAAATAGTCGTTTGCCATGTCGCTGCAAAGGTAGTACAAACTGGGCGAAATACAAAATAAAACCGGATTAATTTTCATCCGGGCGGTCAAGGAAATACTAATTATTCGTAATTCTTGCCGCTTTCATGCTTAGTTATAGAGAAAATTTAGTACTTTTGCAAGCTAATTGCGAAGTTTAAGGATATATATACGAAGAAAAGAAAATATGAGTGACAATCAAAGATTCTCGATGATAGCCGACATAGAAGGCGATTTCATGAAACTGCAAGATATAGATACCCCCTCCGAAGTGCCCATACTGCCGCTCAGGAACCTGGTGCTGTTCCCTGGTGTGGTATCGCCCATTCTGATTGGCCGCGAGTCGAGCACCCGCCTGATACGTAAGGCCGAACGCACAGGAAGCATCATCGGTGTCGTCAGCCAGAAAGATGGCGACGTCGAAAATCCTGGTTTCAAAGATCTTTATCAGTATGGTGTCTTCGCCAAGGTTGTGAAGCAGCTCACCCTGCCCAACGGCACCATCACCACTATCGTGCAAGGCCTTGGTCGCATGCACCTACTCGACATCATCGGCGAGACGCCTTACCTCACGGGTAGGGTAGAGCCTGCATCCGAAATCATGCCCGAGAAGCGCGACAAGGAGTGGAAGACGGCCATGGACGATCTCCGTCAGATGGTCGAGGAGTTCGTCAACCTGACCGACGAGTTGCCTGACGAGGCCAATTTTGCCGTGCGTAATATCAGCAACGATGTCATGGCACTCAATTTCGTGTGCTCGAACCTTCCTTTCCCCATTGTCGAGAAGATGAAACTGCTGTCTGTCGATACCATGAAGGAACGCCTCTTCGGAGCGATGAGGGCCCTTAACCGCGAGATCAACCTGCAGAACCTGAAGGCCAACATTCGCAACAAGACCCGTGAGGACCTCGACGAGCAGCAGCGCAACTACTTCCTCCAGCAGCAGATCAAGAACCTGCAGGCCGAAATGGGCAACAATACATCGCCCGAGAAGAAGGCGCTGATGGAGAAAGCTAAGAACAAGCGCTGGACGGAGGAGGTGGCCGGCATCTTCCAGAAGGAGGTGGAGAAACTCGACAGCCTCCAGCCGCAGTCGCCCGACTTCAACGTGCAGCTGAGCTATCTCAACACGTTCGTCTCGCTGCCCTGGGGCGAATATACCAAGGACGACCTCAACCTGCAGCGCGCCCAGCGCATCCTCGACCACGACCACTATGGCATGGAGAAGGTGAAGGAGCGCATCCTCGAGTATATGGCCGTCCTCGCCCTCCGTGGCGACCTCAAGAGCCCCATCCTCTGTCTCTACGGACCTCCGGGTGTGGGTAAGACCTCGCTGGGCAAGTCCATCGCCTCGGCCATGAAGCGCAAGTACGTGCGCATCTCCCTGGGCGGACTCCACGACGAGGCTGAGATACGCGGTCACCGCCGCACCTACGTCGGAGCCATGCCCGGACGCATCATCAAGAGCATACAGAAGGCCGGCTCGAGCAACCCCGTGTTCATCCTCGACGAGATCGACAAGGTGACTCAGGCCAACATCAACGGCGACCCTGCCTCCGCCCTCCTCGAGGTGCTCGACCCTGAACAGAACACCGCCTTCCACGACAACTATCTCGACGTGGACTACGACCTGTC
>JAEEGK010019380.1_pt1 | contig 14599 bp, 6 predicted proteins | sample 8958771 | NCBI WGS metagenome assembly JAEEGK01 (sample SAMN16246547, study PRJNA631951) | gut metagenome | biome: gut microbiome; feature: rumen; material: SC-attached | host: Bos | place: Iran: Karaj | collected 2018-10
CATTATTCTACATAATTTTAAATTAAATTGATTAAAAAAAATTAGTTATTTGGAATATATTAAAAAAAAAAAAATAACACTTTATTAGTCTTATGTATTTCTTAAATTTTATTTAGTTAAGTTAATTAATTTGAATAATATATTTGATTCAAGTTAAACTTTATTTTATTGTTATAAATTTTCTTAAACGAATATAAAAATAATTAGTTATTATTAGATTTTAATCGTCAATAAATCAATAAAATAATAAGATAATTGATTAAAAATAAAAAAGTGTAATTCAAAAAGTTTGATAAATAAATTTAAAAAGAATATAGTATTATAATTTATTTATTTATTAAATCATATATTTATCAATCATCATCAGATGATTCAATTTTTTTTTTAGATTTTTTTTTTGGTTTTATTTCTTCCTCACTTTCATCACTACTATCTTCTTTTTTTTTCTTCTTTTTATTTTTTTCCTTTAAATCTTCATCACTTTCATTTTCTTCATTTTTTTCTTTTTTTTTCTTTTGACTCAATAATTTTTCTTCATTATCATTATTTTTTTCTTTTTTTTGATTATCTTTTGTTTCTGATTTCCCAAAAATTTTTTTATAATCTTCGGGAGTTTTTTCATTTATTTTTCCATATTTATCTAATAACCCTTTCTTAATTAATTCTTTTTTTTTAATAGCATAAGGTCCTAATCCCCATTTCCTAGGGTAAGTATCTCTATCCATAATAACTCTTTTTGTTTTACAAACTACTCCATGATCACAACTAGAAAGAACACTAGAAGTCATTTCAGAAATTCCAATTGCAATAGCTTCACCTTTAGTAGAAATTAAAACAACTTCTTTTCCATTTTCAATATTATTTTCATATTTTAACACACCAGGAACAGTTAATTTTGCACCATAACAAATTGCATTGATAGCACTATCCTTGACTACAATTCTAGGATAATTAGTAAGTAAAATTTCTAAAGGTCTTACAACTCTTCTTAGGTAATCTTCATTTTTAACTTGTTCATAAACATACATTGCATCAAGGACATCATGCATAGTTACCATTGTAGAATCTTCTTTTAAAATACCAGATCTAACTCTCCTTAATTCTTGCATATGACCACCAGTCTTAGCTAAAAGACCCATATGAACACACATTGTTCTAACATATGTACCTGCTTCACAACTTATCCAAAAAATTGCCATATTTTTTTCCTTATCAAATTCATATAATTTATAATCATATATTGTTCTTACTCTTAATTCTCTTTTTACACTACTTATAAGAGGTGGTCTTTGAAAACATGCTCCTTGTAATTTTTTTAAACAATTTTCAACTTCTGTTATTGATTCAATAGGAGAATGAAATTTTATTATTCCTACATATTCTTTACCAGCACTTTGTTGTGATTTTACTAATCGAGTAGCTCTATTTAAACATACAATTAAGCATCCAGTTACTTTTGGATCAAGTGTTCCACTATGACCTGTTTTTTCTACTTTTAATATTTTTTTCACCCATGCAACAATTTCATGACTTGATGGATTTGCTGGTTTATCAAGGTTAATCACACCATATTTTAAATGCTCATTAATTGGACGCTCTGTTGGGGAGTTTCCTGAAGGAATAGGAGTAAAATGATATGAACGTGTTATTAATTGTGATATGTTCTTCAAAAGAAGAGGCCAGTTTGATGTATCATTTGAAGGAGTTTCTGATGATGGAGTTATTGAATATGTTTTGGTCTTTTTAGACATTTAAATAAGATATTAATTAATTTTTATTTTATTTTTAATTTTGAGATTAAGTTATTAATTCTATTTCTTTATTTAATTTTTATGATTTATGATTTATAATGTTCTTGTAAAAATTTTTTCAAAGGATAAAAGTTAAAAGGCTTATATGAATTAAATTTAATTATATTTTAGGTTTCAAATGATAAAACTACTATTTTCTTTGAAAGGATTATCCATAAAAAATACTTATTTTGTTTTTAATAAAGAATAATTAATATTTTTTTAAATAATATTTTGTTAATTCAAATTCCAGTAGTTACACTTAGTCTCTTATCAATGCATTCCATAAAATGAATATTATATTTCAATAATTATTTATTATTAAATTCATAATTTTTTCAAAAATGATTTATGAAGAATCCTTTTAATAATTTTCTTATTTTTTTTCATTTATTGTATAAGAAAAAAATAAAATTCAAATAATTATTTAAAATCTTCCTTACATACTAATGAAATTTTTCATAATTATTATATTTTCCTTAAATATTTAATTTTGACTAAAAAATATTAGATTAATTGTTTTTATGTAATAAATTTACCTTTCAAACCCATTTATTTAATTTAAATAATTACCAAAAAATCTTTCTGGATGATAAATGTTTCCTTTTATAATTGAAATTTTAAAAAAAATTTCCAACTTCATCATAATTTTAATTAATTTAATATATAAATATTAAAAAATATATATTTAAATAAAATATATGAATGAAAAGAATAAAGGAAGTCAAAGTATAATAGAACCATTTAAAGTTTATGTAAGAATAAGACCTTTTCTCCCATTTGAAATTTCTCAATTAAACACAATTTCAGGTCAAAATTTAGATAACAAGCAATTATCAAAAAAATCAATTCTGCAAGTAGAAAATAATAATATATGTTATCTACAAGATCCTAATGATGAAAATGGTTATGGGAAAAATGTTAAAGCTTTTCCTTTTAATCATATTTTTACCGAAAAAGATAATAATAAATCAATTTTTGAAAAAATAATAAAAAAATTAGTTGATAATATTTTATTAGGATTTAATTCAACTGCATTAGCTTATGGTGTGACAGGAACAGGAAAGACACATACAATGTTTGGGGATATATATCAAAATAATAATAATGAAAAAGGAATATGTATATATGCAGTTGAATATTTATTTAATAAATTAAATTTAGAAAAGGAAAAATTTTTAATTAAAATTTCATATTTAGAAATATATAATGAGCAAGTAATTGATTTATTAACAGAAACACAATCAAATGAAGGAATAATGATTATTGAAGATCCAAATAAAGGAGTTATTGTACCTGAATTAACTGAAAAAATTGTAATTGATTCTTCTCAAGTGATAAATTATTTAAAATTAGGAAATAAAAGAAGAACAATGGGTTCAACTGGTTCAAATCAATTTTCATCTCGTTCACATGCAATAATGGAAATTAACATTGAGCAAAAAATAAAAAATAAAAACAAAGAAGAAATAATAAATAGTAAATTATTATTCGTAGATTTAGCAGGAAGTGAAAGAGGAGGAATGGAAAAAGGAATAAGAAGAGAAGAAGGTAGTAACATTAATAAGAGTTTATTAGCCTTAGGAAAATCAATAAATATATTAGCAGATAAGTCAAAAAAAGGATCTTTTGTTCCTTATAGAGATTCAAAATTAACAAGATTATTAAAAGATTCTTTAGGAGGAAATATTTCTACTATTATGATTGCATGTGTTTCTCCTTCTCCTTTATGTTATGAAGAAACTAATTCAACTTTAAAATATGCTACAAGAGCGAATAAAATAGAAAAAAAAGTAACTAGAAATATTAGAGAAAGCGATCAGTATACTTCTCAATATAAAGAAATTATTTCTTCATTAAAGAATGAAATAGTACAATTAAAAGATATTATTAGAAATCAACATTTATTATTAAAATTAAAACCTTATGAAAAAAAAAATAATAATAATGAAGAAATTATTGATGAAAATGAAAATGATGTTTTATATGATGATTTTTTTAATGCTGATGAAATACAAAAATTAGAATATACAAGTGATTATTTGGATATATCAATGAATAAAGATGATGATTCTAGAAAAATTTTAAATTGTAATTTTGAAGCTTATGAAAATATTTTAAATTCTAATTTAGAAAATTTAACTCAAGAAGCAATTGAAGATTTTGAAAAAAAAATGGAAGGATTATACTTTGATAAAATTGGATTAGAAGAAAAAATAAAAAATGGTATTAAAGACACAGAAATAAATGAAAAATATAATATTATAAGAACTTTTTATGAAAAATTTATTGAATTAATTAATGATAAATTAATTGAGAATATTGAACAAAATTTAATATTAAAATTTAATCTAAAAGAGATTTTAGAATTGAATGAAAGTAATAATTTAAATTTAAATAAGAAATTAGAACAATATAATCTAAATAATAAAGATGGAAAAATTAAAGAAGAAATTGAAAATTATAAAAAAATAATATTAGATAATGAAAAAGAGAAAAAAGAAATTGAACAATCTTTAGAAAATAATTTAAAAATGAAAAACCTTTTAGAAAAATTATTATTTAAATTTATTTCAAATACACAAATGAAAGATATAAGAGAATTAAAAGATAATTATATTTCAATTTTAAATGAGAAATTTGAATTAGAAATTAAGAATAAAAAATATCAAGAATTTCTAATTAAAGTAATGAGAGAAAAAGAAGAAAAAAGTCAAAAAATTTTTGAATTATCTCATGAATTAGACAAATTAAAAAGACAGTTAATAGGAAGAGAAAAAAGAATAAAAGATTTAGATAATAAATTAAAAAATTTAGAAAATATTTGTAGTAATGGAAATAATATTCATAGTAATCATTCAAGCAGTGGAAAAGAAACAAATAAAAAAAAGTTCAGTAAAAAAGTAAAATAATATAAAAGATTATTTTAGTAAATTATGGCTATATTAATTGATATTAAATAATTAATTTATCAAAAAATAATTAAAAGTAATATAAAGATTTTAAAAACCTAATGTATAAAGGTGAAATATATTTTGCATTATAATTATTTCTTAGACAAATAATCAGATTAAAAACTATTCTTTATGATTAAATTTTTTTTCAAATTTAATATCATTTAATAATATTTTATAAAGTATTTTCTTTTAATAGTTTTTTTAAACTCTAAAAATAAAATAAATATTTTATTAATATTAATGATATGATAAAAAATATAAATATAAATTTCATTATCATCTATTATTAACTTCTTAAAAATTTAATTTTTCAGTTTTTATTTTTAGATTTTAATTATAAAAAAATAAATGAAAAAAATTTCTTGTTAATAATAATTTTTATTAAACATTTAAATAATAAAAAGACACATTTTTTGAAAATGTTAAAAGAGATAGAAGAAATATTAAAAGGAAATTTAAATGAATTTAAAATTAAAAAAAATCCTGAAATAAAATATGAATCACTGTTAAATAAAATAGAAAAATTAAATAAACCATTTCCTTCTTTTAATCGTAAAGGTTATGTGATTGATTTATCATTTTTAAAAGATGAGAAGCAATCATTGAATCAACTAACCAATATAATTAAAGAAAATGAAAATTTTGTAAATGACCTTACAAATTTTTTTCTTGACATTGAAGAGAAAAAAAAAGATAATAATGATATTTTATCAGTATTAAATGAAATAAGTCCAATAGATGAAGAGAAAAAAAAAAGAGAAGAAGAAGAAAAGAAAAGAGAACTAGAAAAAATAATTGAAAGAAAAAAAAAGGGAGATCAATTATGTGATGATTTTCTAGATTCTTTAACTAAAAATATTAAAATTAGTTCAAATGAAGGAGAAGAAATTTTTAATGAAACAAATTTAGAAAAACCATCCATTGATGATGTCTTAGGAGACATTTCTGATATAACAGGAAATAATGATATGAATAGTAAATCAAAAGAACAAACAAAACAAGATTCTTTTGATAATATATTAAAAAAAGTTAGGAAACCTTTAGATTTTTTAAATTTTATGGAAAATAATTATGATAAATATAAAGATAATAATGAAAAATTAGATTTAACACCTTTAAAAACATATAAAGAATCTCATGAAATAAGAATAGATGTATTAGAAATAATGGAAAAGAACAACATTTCTGATTTTATTAATGAAATTAAAAATAATAATGAGACAATAAATCAATTTTTAATTGATAATTCATTTACAATGTTATATGCAGCATCAAATATAGGAAATATTCATAGATTGGATTTACAAAAAAAAACAAAAATACCACCAATATTAGGTAAATGTAATGAAATATTATGTTTTGATAATTACCAAGATTATATTGTTGCAGGACATTCAAATGGTTATATAAGTATAATATTTAAAGGTTTTACTATTGAAACAATTTTAGATGAAAAAAAAAGTCCTATTATTGTAATAAAAATTATAAAATTTTTTAAAAAAAAAAATAAAGAAAAAATAGAATTTTTATATTCAAATAAAGAAGGACAAATTAATTTAATAATTAGAGCCAAGGGAATTTTTAATAAAAAAAAATGTGTGAATATTTTACAAAATTCTTCTCCTATATATAATATAATTTCATATAATCCTGATCAAGATTTATCATTATCAAAAAAGAAAAGAATGTACTTTGGTTTTGTAGGAATAAATAATTTAATATTTATGAAAATTAAGCCTTTACCATTAAATGAAGAAGAAAGAAATAAATTAATAGTAAATATAACTAAACCTGATATAGTTAAAGAAGAAGATGTTGCTGATTGTTGTTTAGGGTTTGGTTATATACCAGGTAATAGACCAAAAAGTTTAAGAATGTCAAGAGAAAGTTCTATTTTAGATGTTTCTAAATTACATCCTTTACTTTTAATAAGTTGGGGAAAAATTATTTTTTTATATTATGAAAAAATGGATGATAATGGAATTAAAAAATATAAATTAAATTCAGTTTATATTCATTCAAATCCAATTTTAAGAATTACTTATTTGACTGATTCTTGTATATCAATCATTGATTCTTTAAATGTTGTAAAAATTATTTATACTTATAATTTTGATTTAAATATAAATGATTTAAATAAACCTACAATTGTACATGAAGATTATATATTTAATCCTTTTCAATTAGACTCAATAAAATATAAAGAATTTTCTTATGATAACAAAGTGAAAAAAATATATTGTAATTATATTGTGCCATTTCAACATGAAAATAAAGGATTAATTATTTTTGATGATAATAATATTACATTCTTAAATTTATCAACTTATCAAAACATTACAAATCAATTAGCTGAAAAAGGAGAATTTGAGCAAATGCTTTGGTTTGGAAAGATAATTTTTATAAATCCAAAACAAGCTTTATCATTAGGAAATGAATCTGAAGGTGAATTTTTAAGTGAATATAAAAATAATTTATGTGCAGCATTATTTTTTAAAGCATATTCATTTATTTTAGCTAAAAATGATCAAACAAGTTTAAATCTCCTTATTAGAGAATTAATTGAATTTTCAATGGAAACTGAAACATCTTCTGCTTTATTTGATTTTTTTGATTCAATTTTAATAAATGATAATAATAAACAAATAATTTTTGATATTTATACCAAATATATGCTTGAATTAGATCAAGCAAATATTATGTTAAATGAAGGAATTAGTGAAAATTTTTTATTAAATTATATTGATTATTATATTAAGAAAAATATGAGAATTGAATTAAGTAAAGTTTTATTGAAAATAGATTATTCGATATTGAAAAAAGAAAAAATTGAAGAAAAAATAATAGATAATGAATTAGTTAATACTTATATTTATATTTCTATGAATTCAGCATTTTCTGATGAATTAAAAAAAGAAGAATATTCAAGTAAATATTTTAAACCTATTGAATATATAATAGCATTATTAAATTCAAAAAACAACCTTCCCAATGAAAAATATAGGGATTTTATTGTTTTACAACAATATAAATGTGATTTAAATGAAATTTCTATTTGTAAAGAATATTTTACACATAAAGTTTTATGGTATTGTAATTACTGTTTTGATCAAAAATTATATCCTTATAATTTTGTCATGGATTATAATAGTTTTAGTTTATTAGTAAAAAAAATTACATTATTCTTAACTAGTAAACAAACAATGAATTTATTTTTAGATTTTGATTCATATTCTTATTTTAATGTTTTAGGAAGAGTTTTTTTAGAAGAAAATTTAGTTCAAATTATAAATTCTGAATTTGATAATGAAGAATTAGATGATTTTATATATACTATTAGAGGAGAAAATATGGATGAAAGAAATTTATCTGCAAAAAATTTATTATATGAAGTTATTAATTATTCTAAATCAAAAAACAATATTTTTATAAAAAAAGATTTATATGATTTTGTTGCAATGATTTCAAAAAATATGATTACATATAATCTTTTTATGGATAAAATAATATTAACAGAAGCATGTGAATTTTTATTAAATTATCCTAAAGAAATATTAATTCATAAAGAAATAGATCCATTTAATTGTCATAAATGTATTAATGATAAAGAATTTGAAGAAGAAAAAAAATTAAATGAAGAAAAAATAAAAGAAATAATTTTGGCAGTAAAAGATTTAGATTTTGAAGAAAATGATTATAATACATTACTAAATGCTTCTAAAGAAAGTCCTTATGATGAAATAACTTTAATGTTATTAAATATTTCTCAAAAATATGGAGAAAGTTTAGAATTTCAAATTCAACTTAAAGAAAGAAACAAAATGTATATTTTTGATTGGATAGATGAAACTTTACATCGTACTCATATTTTAGATAAAAAAAAAATTAATAAAGGGAAAGACTTTGAAATGAATTTTAAAACTAAACTTTTAGAAAAATTAAAAGATTTAGCTAAGATAAATTACAAAAAAGTTTCAGAAATTATTGATAATTATTTTGAAGATCAACAAGAAACAGTGATTCAACGATTTGAAGAAACTCCTGAATTACAATTTCAATATGTTGAAAGATATTTAGAAAATCATGGAAATAGAGAAATTGAATATGCTGATGAATTCAAATATGTTGTCTTTAAAAAAATTCAATTATTAGTAAAATTTGGACAAAAAGGAGAAGTATTAAATACTTTAAGAAAATATTATTTTGTGTGTAATCAAAATCTACTTAATTTTTGCGAGAATAATGATTTAAAAGATTGTCTAATTTATGCATATTGTAAAATGGGAAATATTCAAGAAGGAATAAATAAAATAAAAGAAGAGGATGAAGCAAATTTAAATTATGTTTTAGATAATATAAATAGTATAAAATTTAACACAAAATTTATAGATCATTTGATTGATAAAATTAAAAGATATATTGAATTAGGAATAGAAGCATGTCATATAATATCAAATAATTCAGATACATTGGGAAATTATTGGGAACAATTACTTAATGTATTATATTCAATGAAAAAAATTTATAAAAAATTTAAAATAGAAGGAGAATCAACAATTGATAAAGAAATATATGTAAAAAAAATAGGAGATATGATTGAAGAAAATATACAAAATGTAATAGTTGCAATGAGTGAATATTATACAATTCCTATAATAATAGAATTAGTAAATAAAAATTGTGAAGATGCTTCAATGAAAGAATTTACTGGGATAATAGGACAATTATTTTATAATCAAAGAATTTTAGAAGTTATTTGTAATTCTGCTAAAATATTAATTGGAAATGCTGTTTTTAAAGATATAAATAAATTCTATCATTATCGTATAAATGGAAGGAATTTTGAACCAAAAAAATGTGATTATTGTGGAAGACAAATTGGAAAGGAAAAAATTATTCTTTTTGGATGTAATCATTATTATCATGTAAGATGTTGTGCTGAAGAAAGAAAAAAACATATTTGCTATATTTGTAAAACCAATGAAATTGAAGAAAGTATTACTTATGTTGAAAATAATATGTTACTTGCTGAAGATAAAGAAATTGAGTTTAATGAAGAAAAAGAAGAGAGCCAAGTGGATATACAGTATATTAAACAAAAAACTAATGAAATGAGAAGAGTTTTAAAATTAGAAACTTTAAAAAGAATGAAGAAACATCATTTAGTTCTTGAAAATTTAGTTAATGATATGGAAATTATTGAATCAGGTATAAAAAATAAATTAAGAGGTATTCAAATTGGTAATTAAATAATTATTTTATTAAATAAATTTAATAAAGGAAGTATATTTTAATTTATTATATTTTTTTATTTATTTTTTTCATTATTTTTTATTACTTCTCTTTTTTTTTGTGAATTCTAATTTATATTTTTTAATTAATCTTTCTAAGTTCTGATATATTACTTACTTTTTTTATTGTAATATATTTTAATACAATTTTTACAATTATTAAATTTATTTAATTAAACATGAAAGACAATAATAATAATCTATATAGTCCTTTAGAATCATTTAATCCTGATGAAGATTTAAAAATGGATTTTACTAGAAATAAATTTAATTTTAAAGAAGATGATGATTTAACAGATTCAGATGTTGATGACCCAAAATATATGCCAACATCCTTTTCAAACAATAATTTTAAATTAAATCCAAATATAATTAATACAGATAATATAAAAGAAATTAATAATGATGATATTCAAAATGAAAATAATCCAAATCTAAATTATAGAAATAATATTCAAAAAAGAGATTTAAATAATGAAGAACCAAAAAATTCTTTAAAAATAACAGAATTAATGCAATTATGTAGAAATTTAGAAAATGAAAATTCAATGTTAAAAAATACTTTAGATAAATATCAAGAAGATTTAAAAGTTAAAAATAATATTATATGTGAATTTGAGAGTTTATTTCAATTAAGTCAAAATAAATTTAATAAATATGAAGAAACAAATAATCTATTAAAAGCAGAAAATGATAGATTAAAAAGCCATTTAAATAATTTTGAAACTGAAATGAAAGATGTGAAATTAAAATCAAAAAAAAATGAAGATAATTTAAAAAATAATACAATGTTTGAAAATCATTTTAATGAAATTCAAGATGATTTTTCTAAAAAAGAGAAAGAATTAACACAAAATTTTAAAGAAAAAGAAACAAAAATGAAAAATACTTTAAATAATGAAATTGCAGAATTAAATAAAAAATTAGATGAATTTAGAGTTCTTAATGAAAAATTAAAATTTGAATTATCAAATCAAAAAATTGAAAATGAAAATTTAGAAAGTAAAATCGAAGAAAATAACTTTGAACATGAATCAGAAAAAAAGAAATTAGAAAAGGAAAATCAAAAAAACAAAGAATTAATAAAAGAATATGAAAAAAAAATTTTAGAATTAGAACAATTATTAAAATCAAAATCAATAGATTATGAAAATGAAATAAATGATTTAAAAATAGAGAATTCAAATATTCAAAATGAATTAAATATTCATAAAGAGAAATTAATAGAATCTCAAGGACAAATATTAAATCAAAACCATGATTTAGAAATATTATCTTTTGAATCTCAACAAAATAAATTAAATTTAAGTAATAAAGATGCATTAATTGATCAATTAAAAAATCAAATAGAAGAATTACAAAAAGAATTAAATGAAAAAGAAAATGAAATTCAAAATCATTTAAATAATAAAGATGATGATCAAAATGAATTTGAAAAAAAAATAAATGAATTAATGAAAGAAAAAATTGAATTAGAAAGTGAAAAAGCAGAATTAACTCAAAATTTAGCTATTGCTACTGAATCTTTAAAAAAAATGAAAAATTTTATCACTGAAAAATATGGTAATATGGAACAAAATTTAATTAAAGAAAGTAAAAAAAATGAAAGTTTAGAAAAAAAATATAAAAATATTATAAGACAAATGAAAACAAATGAAAAAAAATTATATCAAGAAAATCAAAATCTAAAAAATAAAATAAATCAAAGTGAAAACGAAAAAAGTGAAATGGAATTAAATTTTCAAAATAGAGTTCAAAATATGTCTCTATTCAATAGTATTAACAATAATCAAAATAATAGAAGTTTAATGAATAATAATAGTTTTTCACCAAATAGATTAAATATAAATAATAAATTAAACCAATCAAATATAAATTCAAATATAAATAGTCCTCCTAGAGTAAATAATTCTGTTAATTATAATATGAAACCAGTTAATAGTCCATGTAGTCCTTGTAAAAATATAAATCAAAATAATATTTCTACTCATAATTCTTATATGATGACTAATATGAATTCTTATAATATGATGATGTCCCCTTCTAGAAATATTAATTTAATGAATTATCAAAGATTTCAAGATCCTAAAGAAAAAGGCCAAAAGAAAACTTTAGAAGAATTTAAAAAATTATTATTAAAAATTGATGAAAAATTAGATAATCCTAATGTTAATGATTGTGAAAATAATTAATTTTATTTTTTTTTTTAATTTAAACTTTTAATTAACATTTTATCTAATTTCCTTAATATAATAAAGTAATTTTCATCTGTTATTATGAAGTTTTCTTCTGAAGATTTTTTTATATTATTTTTAATTACTTTATCATTTAATTTTTGAAGGAAAAAAAGAATAAATAATAATTTTAAACTTATTTTAAAATTATAATATAAAAATATAATATATAAATCATAATTATTAAAATTAGGCAATTAGATGATCAATTTCATTATTTACAATAGTAAATAATCTTTTTTCTATATTAGTTTTTTTAATATTAGTTTTTAATTTTTGAAAATCTTGACATAAATCAGTAATTTCACTTTCAGAAATATTATCAGTATTCCATTTCATTTTATTTTCTATTTGATTAGTTTTAGTTAACGAAATAATAGGTTTTGTTAAAAATTTAATCATTCTAGTTTGAGAAGGTTCTATCATAATATAAGCTAAAACTTCAATAGCTTGCATATTTCTATAATAAGAAAAAATATCTGTTTTTAAATATAATCCAGCTTCACCTTTATAATATAAAATATTTTTTATTTGTAATTTATTCCAAGATATACATGGACAAAAAATATATATTAATATTTCAAATAGATTATACTTAAATTTTATTTTCCAGCCTTTTAAAAATACTGTTCCCTTTGTATTATTTTTTTTCAATAGATTTTTTCTGTGTAAAAGATTTTCATTGTGAAGGTTTGAAATATTATAATTATTACTATTAGAGATACTATTATTTTTAATATTCATAAAATTATTATTTGAAGATAAAGTTCCATTGTAAATTTGTTTATTTAAAAATTCATCTGTTGTTAAAGATTTTTTGAATGAATTTTGAAATTTAACTTTTCTTTCTTTTTTATTAATATTTATAAGATTTTTCTTTAAATTTAATATATCACTCATATTTTTCACTTTTCCTGGCATTTCATTATTATTCATTTTAGATATTTGATGATGATTAATTGAAGATTCGTATAAAAATTGTTGTTTAAATTTTTTAATAAAATTTGAGTTTTTATTTTTTTCAATATCTTTAAATTGAAAAATACGAGTCATCAGATTTTCATGAGCATAAAATTTATTGATTCTTACCATAATTATATACAAAAAAATTAAAGATTCAGAAATGATAGAAGAGACATTAGCTAAAAATTCATTAAATTTCATATATTTTCTAATAACAACATGTTCTCCTGAATCAACTCTAATAAAATATTTAGCAACTTTATCATAATCTCCTGGTTTTTTAATGAATCTTTCTTTTCCTTGATATACATTAAATAAATTAAACATTGAAAAACCAGCAAAATATTGAATATGAAAGGAATTTAATAAATAATTTTCATATGATATAAATTTTTTAGTTAAATAATAAATTTCCATTTTATTAATTGAAATGGGATTTAATTTTAAAAATTCTTGTCTTAAATATGGTTGAATAGGGTTTAAAAAATTTTCAACATTAATACCAACATCAATATGATATAATTGAAATGTACAATCATTCATTGTTAATAAATTATAATTATCCTCAAAATCACTTTCATTGGTTTTTTTCATTTGAACAGTTAATTCAATATATTGATAAATATCATCTGTATATAAACCTTGAATTGTTAAATTATTATTCTGAAAGCAAAATAAATAATTTAAACTGTTATCTTCAAATATTTTATTATATTGATTATAAAAATCTTTTTTTGAACAATAAGAATAACTTAATGTAGTTTTATCATAATTCACAACATTATTGTTTTTTGTTAAAGTAACATGATTAGCAATGATATTAAAATAATCATATTCTTTTCCAGAATCTTTTCCTGAACATCTTATTCCAAAAGAATGTATTAAAGAATAATTATTAAAATTAATTGGAAAAGTACTCTGAGTTTGCATTTTATAAGATATTATTGTCATATTTTCTCTTTTTAATAAACTTACTAAATGTATAAAGATAAAAGAAATAGAAATCATTATAAATATTATAAACACAACTCCTCCTGTAAATGTATGATATTTCTCTTTTGTTTTATAATGAAAATTAAATTGTATTCCAAAGTAATCACATTTTTTAATTAAAGATTTTATTTTTTTTCTCATTATTCAATAATATTTTTGATGAAATTATTTATAAAATATATTTGACTTCAATATTTAATTAATTTAATGAATATCAAGGGGAAAAAAGAATTATTAAAAAATCTTATATTATGACAGAACCTTTTCAAACTAGAATGATTAAATTTTTAACAAAACCTATTATTTCGTTAACTAAAACTAATCAAATAGAAAATAAAATGAAATGGAATACTGACAATATTTCTGAAAGT